>Ga0247734_1000009_pt1 | contig 263341 bp, 257 predicted proteins | sample UWRJL103311B2_FD_180933 | JGI IMG/M metagenome (GOLD analysis project Ga0247734, IMG submission 180933) | Plant litter microbial communities from Arlington Agricultural Research Station in Wisconsin, United States - UWRJ-L103-311B-2 | ecosystem: Environmental > Terrestrial > Plant litter >...
TGGATGAGTCGGTGCTGGTATACAACGAAGAGCGGCCGCACCTGGCCTTGAAATACAAAACGCCCGATGCGGTGCATCGGGCGTTTTGAGACTGAAATAGGTGTAAACCTATTTCAGGACTAGACACCACGAAAATCAGCGCCAGCTATAGTGGGCTCATCGTCCGCCATAAAAACAAGGAAATTCCATGCCGACACAGCATCCACACCGCACCGTCGGGCTCTGTACGTCGAACAAGGTCTACAGTGCTTTGACTGAACTCAAACACCTGGAAGGCCATCGCACCGCCAAGTTTGTCGCGCTGTTGGCGCAAAATCTGGTGGAAAAAGGCGTGCTGTCTGACCAGGAAGTTGTCGCCCTGCTGGATCAGGTCGTCGACTGATCGCCGTCGACTGCAGAGGCCACCCGAGTCCTTCGGCACTCAGGGTCATCAATGTCCACTATCGAGAGCAGTGATTTCTGCCCCGCTCATTGGCGCCGTAAAGTAGCGCCATAGATTGCTGGAGGTAGTTATGAATTCACTGAAAATCATGTCGGTCGTTGGCAGCGCGGTTCCGCAATCCCTTCGCGAACGCGGGCTTCTGGCGTGCTGGTATCTGGTCGATGACGGCGAACCGGTCAGCGGGCCGTTTTCTTCACTGACGGCGGCGCAAGCCTCATCCCGACAGATCGACCCGTCGCAAACCAGCCATCATTTGAATTGATCCCTGCATCACGATCATCGTGCGTTGCTCCGCACACCCTTCGCCCGCGTCCCTCCCCTGATGCGGGCTTTTTTATGCCCAACGCAAGGTGATCAGAGCTTTTCGGCCATCGCTGCGTTGACCTGGCAACGATGGGTCAGCCTTTGCAGGCGTTTTTCAAGGCTCATGAACACCGCGCGATCGGTGCGACCACTTTCCAGCTCGTCGATCAGATCATTGGCCACTTGGCGCAACTCATAAGCAATCACCACGCGGTCGTCGTTCAGGTCCTGGCGATGGGACTCGAACAACCTGTGAAGGTAATCCTGCAGGGTGTTCTGCAAGCGGTGGCGGTCAGTGGCCCGCAAGTGATTCAGGCTCAGGCTGATCTTGCCCAGCAACTCACCCAGCTCACCGCACAAATACTGCATGCGTCGCGCGTAGCCGATTTCCCGTTCGCGCAGTGCTTTATGCGCCGCCGCTGCCTCCTGGCTGCGCTGTATGCCCGGAATCGCCACCGCAACCATCATGCCCACGATCAAACCAGTGGCCTGAACCCAACCTGCCCAATCCGCTGGCCGGGAAAAGAACCCGGCCCCCAGCAACAGAACGGCTACTGCACCGGCAACTATCACTAATACAACGTAATCCTTGCTGATAAACCCTTTGGGCATTAGGTAACTCCTTCGATCTGCGGCGGCTGACTTCAATGGCAAGAATGCTAATCGCTGCGCACGCCAGATACCACGACTATTGTCGGCAGTGACCCTGTTTAAGCCCCCTGACAACAACTCGCTCGGTTTAATTGTTGAAACGTCTTGCTACAGCCATCGACAGCGTAAAGGGCTGCTCATAAAATGCAGCGGTGTTTTATATCCCCGTGCGATAACGCACATGCCATTTATTTGTGAGCCTCGCTCTTGAAAACTCGTCTTCCATTTTTGGGCCTTTTATTTGTACTTGCAGGCCCTGCACTCTCCATCAGTGCACTTGCCAACGAATCCCCGGCACTGAACCGTGACCCTTCGCAACTGCATCTGGCTTCAGGCAGTGCCATGGTGGTCGATTTGCAGACCGATAAGGTGCTCTACTCGAGCAACCCGGACGTCGTGGTGCCCATCGCTTCGGTCACCAAGCTGATGACAGGCATGGTGGTATTGGATGCCAAGCAATCGATGGACGAAGTCATTCCGGTCAATATTTCCCAGACCCCGGAAATGAAAGGGGTATTTTCCAGGGTCAAACTGGGCAGCGAACTGCCGCGCCGGGAAATGCTGCTGATTACGTTGATGTCCTCGGAGAACCGCGCGGCTGCCAGCCTTGCCCATAGTTACCCGGGTGGCTACCCGGCATTCATTCTGGCGATGAACGCCAAGGCCAAGGCACTGGGCATGAAACATACGGTGTATGTCGAGCCTACAGGGCTGTCCATCTATAACGTTTCTACAGCACGCGACCTGACCAAACTTGTCCTGGCGGCGCGCAAATATCCGATGCTCAGCGAGTTGAGCACCACGGCGGAAAAAACCGTTACGTTCCGCAAGCCGACCTACAGCCTCGGGTTCAGCAACACCGACCACCTGGTTCGCAAAGACAACTGGGACATCAAGCTGACCAAAACCGGCTTCACCAACCAGGCCGGTCACTGCCTGGTGTTGCTCACCAGCATGGCTAATCGTCCTGTGTCCGTCGTGATTCTGGATGCTTTTGGCAAATACACCCACTTCGCCGATGCAAGTCGTCTGCGCCAATGGGTTGAGACCGGCAAGAGCAGCCCCGCTCCGGCAGTCGCCTTGCAATATAAAAAGGACAAGAACCTGGTGATGAAACAGAACGGCCTGCAAGCCAAAGAATAACCCGAGCTATTGACGCAAAAAGGCCGCTGCCCGGTAACGGGTCAGCGGCCTTTTGCTGTGAGCGATTTAGCGGTTGAACTGAGTGACCAGCTTGGTATTCAGGTAAGCCTCGATTGCCTCGGTGCCCCCTTCAGAGCCGTAGCCAGAATCCTTTATGCCACCAAACGGAACCTCGGGCAGGCCGATACCCAAGTGGTTGATCGACAACATCCCGGCTTCAATGTAAGTGCCCAGCGCATGGGCGGTCTTCATCGAGGTGGTGAATGCATAGGATGCCAGACCAAACGGCACGCGATTGGATTCGGCAATGGCCTCTTCCAGCGTATCGAAAGGCACCAGCAGCGCCACCGGGCCGAACGGCTCTTCGTTCATGATGCGCATTTCCCGCGTCAGGCCGCTGATGACCGTCGGCTCGAAGAAGTAGCCTGGGCCGTCGATGGCCTTGCCACCTGCGTTCACGGTCGCACCGGCGGCTCGCGCGTCTTCGACCAAAGCAGTCAACGCAGGGATACGACGGTCATTGGCGACCGGGCCCATGGTGGAGGTTGAGTCCAGACCGCTACCGACCTTGATTTCGCGGGTCAGGCCGACAAACTTGTCGAGAAACGCATCGAACACGCCGCGCTGCACCAGAATCCGGGTCGGCGATACGCAGACCTGTCCGGCGTTGCGGAACTTGGCCGTGGCCAACACCTTGGCAGCAAGGTCGATGTCGGCGTCATCGAACACCAGAGCCGGCGCGTGGCCGCCCAACTCCATGGTCGCGCGCTTCATGTGCTGGCCCGCCAGCGCTGCCAGCTGCTTGCCCACCGGCGTCGAGCCGGTGAAGGTCACTTTACGAATCACCGGATGAGGGATCAGGTACGAAGAGATTTCGGCGGGGTCGCCATATACCAGACCAATCACGCCAGCAGGAACACCCGCGTCAGCAAACGCACGGATCAGTTCGGCAGGCGAAGCCGGGGTCTCTTCCGGTGCCTTGATGATGATCGAACAACCTGCCGCCAGCGCCGACGACAGCTTGCGTACCACCTGGTTGATCGGGAAATTCCACGGCGTGAAAGCTGCAACGGGGCCCACCGGCTCCTTGATGACTTTCTGCTCGATGTCGCTGCCACGGGACGGCACCAGGCGACCATAACTGCGGCGGCCTTCTTCGGCGAGCCATTCGATCATGTCCGCGCCGGACATCACTTCCATGCGCGCCTCAGCCAACGGCTTGCCTTGTTCCTGGGTCATGATTCGGGCGATGGCATCGGCGCGTTCACGCAACAGTTGCGCCGCTTTCTGCATGATTTTGTAACGGTCGTACGCTGAAGTGGTCCGCCATACCGCAAAGCCGCGTTCGGCAGCCGCCAGGGCTTCATCGAGGTCGGCGATGCTGGCATGGGCGACAGTGCCCAGGTTCTGGCCGGTGGCCGGGTCGATCACGGCGATGGTGCGACCCTCCTGGCTCGCGCGCCACTGACCGTCAATGAACAGCTGTACTTCAGGATACATAGCGATTCTCCAATTGCATTCGCAAGGACAAAGAATGTTCTTTCAAGGGTGCAGAAAGCAGATGGGGGCGTCGCCACGGATATCAAGGCAAGATATCGTACAACTGACCTGTCGCAGCGGGCCACCCGGCCTGGATCAACCCTTGATACGCTGCTGCCAGGCTGCGGCAAGGCCACTGAGACAAATGACAACGATGCCAAATTGCGCGGTCAGCGACGGCGCGTGGCCAAAGACCAGATAACCCAGCAACCCTGCAAACACAATCTGGCAGTAGCTGAAGGGCGCGAGCATGGCCGGGGCCGCGAAGCGAAAGGCTTGGGTCAGCAGCAAATGCGCGACCATGCCGCACGTGCCCAGGGCAAGCATGAACGGCAAGTGCTTGAGCTCAGGTGCCGTCCAGAAGAACGGCAGCATGGCGGTCATGATCAGCGTATTGAACAGCCCCGCGAAAAAGTTGCTGGTGGTCGGGCTGTCGTGAGCGCTGACCATGCGAGTCAGCAATTGGTACGAAGCAAACAGCATCGCCGAACACAGCGGCAGCAGACTTGCCGGGGTGAACAGCTCACCGCCCGGATGAACAATGATCAGCACCCCCACAAAGCCAACCAGAACGGCGGCCCACTGCTTGCGGGTGACATGCTCCCCCAGCAGCGGCACCGACAGCGCGGTGATCAGCAATGGGGCCAGAAAGTTGACCGCCGTGGCCTCAGCCAGCGGGATATACATCAGGCCGGTGGTGAAGAACAGACTGGTGCCCAGCAGGCACAGTGCACGCAGGATCTGCAACTTCAAGCGCTTGGTGCGCAGCACGCGCAGCCCGGCAGAGGGCATGAAAATCCCCGCCATCAACACGGTGTGCACGACATAGCGCACCCACACCACCATGAAGATGGGATAAAAACCGGATAGATATTTAGAAATGGTGTCGTGGCTGGAAAACAGAAACGTCGCCAGCACAATGAGCGCAATGCCCTTCAATGGCTGATTGACGCCCGATAATGGCGTGCTCGCGGTGCTCATCGGGTTTCCTTGGCAATGCAGAAAACAGGCACATGTTCAGCTGCCGGAGGGCAGTGTGCGCGACGTCCCTGAGTGGTGATAGACAAAGAATATAGAAGCTGTAGTGGTATTCCAAACAAACCGAGCGCATTTGCGCAATTAAAATGACTGGCCAGTCCGCAAGGTCGCCACTGAACCTCACGCTTCAAGACCCTGCGGTGTTTTCCAGCAAAACCTGTGAATGCTCCAGCCAGCGCTCGAAACAGGCAAACATCGAAAGCGCCGTCGATACCACCTGCTTTCGCTCGTCAGGCTCTACAACCTGCGAAAGCTCAGCCAGGTAGGCTTTCCACATCCGGCCAGTCGCGCTGCCATACACATCAAGAAAGTCCCCCCCGGTGCCCTCGCCGACGGCCAGCTTATCGTGGGCGATACGGCGCAGGATCTGGCCACCCAGCGTCGCGCCCTCAATGACATAGAGTGCGCCCATCACTTGAGCGCGGGTATTGAGGGGGGGCAACTCACGGCAAAGGCCCAGTGTTTCAATCTCGATATTGGTCATGCCCAGTGCCAGAAGGTCAGTGCGCAGCGCACCGGCTTTATGCCGGTCTTCGCCTGCCAGCTGCGCCCAGTTGGCGCGGTCCAGCTGCTGCTCCAGCGATATGTAAAAACCGTAGTAAGCGCGGATCAGCCGCTTATAGAGATGAATATCCAGTTCGCTAGACGTAAACGGAAGCCGTCGTTCGAGACCACGGTGATTTTCAGCCGTGGCCTCGCGCAGTTCCTGAAGTACCAGTGAGACACTCACACGTGCAGGGCTTTGTTTTGGGGCTGAGGCGTTTTCGTCAAGCAAGTTATTGCGTCCATTTACCGGGCACATAAATCAGCACATGCCCGCTCATTAAAGTGGTCGATACATTACAGGATCATAAAGACCGCGGGCACTGTATTTATGGCGTCTGCCCGGGTGGCTTAGCGTCACTCACCAGGGCAGGCCTGTTTCTCGTCAGGCTCAGCTTCAGAAGATGTAATCCGTGGTCAAGAAGCTGGACTCTCGGTTACGGATGATGTCGCTGATCAGGGTTTTATTGCTCTCCTGAAACTTGGTCGCAACCAGCGTGCGGATCGAAAACACCCGCAGGGCGTCATGAACAGACAAGGTGCCTTCCGCCGAATTCTTGCGACCGTTGAAGGGGAACTGATCCGGCCCGCGCTGACATTGGGCATTGATATTGATGCGTCCAACCTGATTGGCGAACGCATCCACCAGACGCCCCACTTCTCTGGAATCATTACCGAAGAGGCTCAGTTGCTGACCAAAATCGGAATCCAGCACGTAATCAATGACTGTCTCCAGGTCGCGGTAAGCAACGACTGGCACCACCGGGCCGAACTGTTCTTCGTGATAGACACGCATCTGTGAGTTCACTGGATACAACACAGCCGGGTAAAAGAACGTCTCGTCGATTTGGCCCCCGCCTTCATTCACCACGCTGGCCCCTTTGCTGACGGCGTCGTCCACCAAGCCTTTGAGGTATTCAGGCTTTCCGGGCTCAGGTAACGGCGTCAACGACACGCCCGCCTCCCAAGGCATTCCAGACTTTAGCTGCGCGAGCTTTTGCTTGAACTTGTCCAGAAAACTGTCGACCACGCTTTCGTGCACGAACAGGATTTTGAGCGCCGTGCATCGCTGGCCGTTAAAGGAAAGCGATCCGGTAACCGCCTCATTGACGGCATTGTCCAGATCGACATTGGGCAGAACGATACCGGGATTTTTTGCATCAAGCCCCAGTGCCGCCCTTAGCCGGTGAGGTTTAGGGTGCAGCTTCTTCAGGTCGCTGGCAGCCTTGTGGGTGCCGATGAAGGCGAACACATCGATTTTACCGCTGGCCATCAGGGCGCTGACCGTCTCGCGGCCGCTGCCGTAAATCACGTTGATCACGCCTGCCGGGAAGCTGTCACGAAAGGCTTCAAGCAACGGCCGGATCAACAGCACGCCGAATTTGGCAGGTTTGAAGACCACGGTGTTGCCCATGATCAGCGCAGGAATCAGGGTAGTGAAGGTCTCATTGAGCGGATAGTTGTAAGGCCCCATGCACAGGGTCACGCCCAGCGGCACGCGTCGGATCTGGCCCAGGGTGTCTTGCTCCAGCTCGAAACGGCTGGAACGACGGTCCAGCTCTTTAAGGGCGTTGATGGTGTCGACGATGTAGTCACAGGTGCGATCAAACTCCTTCTCTGAATCCTTGAGGTTCTTGCCGATTTCCCACATCAGCAGCTTGACCACGGCCTCACGCTGCTCGCGCATGCGTTTGAGAAAACCTTCCACATGCTGAATGCGCTCCACAACCCGCATCGTCGGCCATGCACCCTGCCCCCGGTTATAGGCTTTTACTGCTGCATCCAGGGCTGTCATTGCTGTCGACGCATCCATCAGGGGCGTGCTGCCCAGGATGACTGAGCGGATGCCATCCGGTGCTTTCAAACACACCGGGCTGCGGACAGGCGCCAGCGGCCCCTGCCACAACTGCAAAGCACCGTTGACCAGATACTCACGCTGCTCAATGGCCTCACCTGGACGATACTGCTCGGGAATATGTTCCATTGCAGGAAACAGTGTTTCACGGCGGTTGCTGACACTCACGGGGTTCACCTCGCTGGTATGGGCAAAAAAGGCACGCCAACACACTACGCCACTGGCCCCTCATAATGGAAACCGCCCAGCGCGCGACGCGTCAAAACCGTGAAAATATTTCAGGCTACTGCTTGACTACTCTAATTTAATCAGTAACATAGCGCTCATTCCGCGATAGCTCAGTTGGTAGAGCAAGTGACTGTTAATCACTGGGTCCCTGGTTCGAGTCCAGGTCGTGGAGCCAAATGTTTCAAGAGATTGGGCGGTTTTTGTAGGCTTTTTCAAAGATCTGGTAGCTATTCACCAGAAACTGAAAGCCGACAAAACCGCCCTTTTTCGTTGAGCCTTCTCCCTCAGACAGACCTGCCCAGTTCGTTGTGTCGGCTTGAGCGCTGCCTCTAATCAATCGATTTAGAGGCAGTCCGCATCGGTCCTTTTGACCGAAGGCAGCCCTGGCAAGACCACAGTAACCGCAAACCTTGGCGCTTTCTGCGCCGACTCAACTATCCGCACCTTGCTCATCGAGCTCGGCCAGCACCTGAATCGAGGCGGCTTTGCAAATCTGATCAAAGATGCAACGCGGGCTTGGGCTGGCGGACGTCCTGAGCAGAAGGAACGCGGACACGCAGCGCAATCAGCAACGCGGCCAGCAGCATCAGCACAGCCGCGGCCACAAATACACCTGCGCTCCCACCGAGGCTGAACATTGCACCGCCAGCGGCGGCGCCCGTGGCGATGGCCGACTGCACAGAGGCCACGACCATGCCCCCGGCACTTTCCGCCTGATCAGGCACCGAACTGGCGACCCAGTTCGACCACGCGACCGGCACACCACCAAAGGCCAGGCCCCAGATCGCCAGCAGTAGCGCCTGCCCCGGCACCGATGCCGGCAACAGCACCAACGCGAGTGCTGCACCGCCGACCAGCGCGGGCATCAACACCAGCGTGGCCAGCGGGTGGCGCTCCAGCAGTTTCCCGGCCAATAGCGTGCCGACGAAGTTGGCCACACCAAAGCCCAGCAACATCAGTGACAGCCCTTGGGAGCCAATGCCGGTGGTCCCTTCAAGGAAGGGCCGAACATAGGTGAACATCGCGAAGTGCCCGCTGTGCACCAGCACACAACCGAACATCCCCATGGCGATGCCTGGGCGCTGCAACACCTCCAAAACAGTGCGCAGTCTTGCCGGCCGGCGCGGCGCGAGGCTCGGCAGAGTGAACGACTGAAAAGCCAGGGTCACCATGCCTACCGCCGCCGCTGCGTAGAACGCACTGCGCCAGCCATACAACCCGCCCAGATAGCTGCCCAGCGGCACTGCAACGACCGTCCCGATGGCAATGCCGCTGAAAATGATCGATAGCGCCCGGGGCAACAGAGCACTCGGCACCAAGCGCATCGCGACCGCCGCCGCCATGCTCCAGAACCCGCCAAGGGCGATACCCAGCAAGATGCGCATCAACAACAACACCGCGAAGCTGGAGGAAACGGCGACCAACAGATTGGAGGCGACCATCAACGTAGAGAACCCCAGCAACACCCAACGCCGGTCGATGCTACGGGTCAGGCCGGGCACCAACAGGCCGGCGAACAGCGCGACCACGGCTGTCACCGTGACCGCCTGACCAGCCAGGGCTTCGGACACTCCCAGGTCAGTCGCCATCAGCGTCAACAAACTGGCCGGAAGGTACTCGGCGGTGAGCAATCCGAACACCCCCATTGCCAACGAGAAGACGGCCATCCAAGCGGGGGTCGCAGGCTCTACATCCAGGCCGACGCCGGGATGGCGGTCGGATACGGCGTTACATACACAGTCAGTCATTGCACGGATCTCCCAATCTTCATGGCGAGCCGCAGTCTAGGCGCCGAAAGCTGGATGATCTATGATTCAAAGTCTCTACTTTTTGACTAAAACACCTAAACGATGCCTGCTGATCAGTTTGCCCTCTCCTCGGACCTCATCAACGAGCTGTTGCGCGGCATGCGCCTGCGTGGCGTCGAATACCGGCGCATCCAGGCGGGCCCTACCTTTGGTTTAGGTTTCGCGGAAAAACCTGGGCACGCCTGGTTTCACTTCATAGCCGTGGGCAATGCGGTGCTGCGAATGGAGGACGGCAGCACCTACGCGCTGTCTGCCGGCAACGCCGTGTTCATTTCCCATGGCGCGGCCCATCAACTGTTTTCCCATCCGGACGCGCCTGTTCTAGACATTGACCGTCTAGACGGCGCGCCGCTCGGTGACACGGTCAGCGCAGTGGATACCGGAACCGATGCCAACCCCACGCCGAGCACTATTTTGTTCAGTGGTTGTATGGAGTTTGAACTGGGCAGTATCCATGGCCTTGGCAGGCTGATGCCGGGCCTGATGCTGATTGATGCCGGCGGCCAGCGTTACCCCGGGCTGGTGCCGATTTTGACCACCATGGAACGCGAAGTCAGCGCCGCACGTGTCGGCTTCGCCGGTATCCTCGCGCGGTTGGCCGACGTGGTGGCTGCCATGGTCGTTCGCGGCTGGGTGGAGTGCGCCTGCGGAAATGCCTCTGGCCTGGTCGCCGCCTTGCGCGATCCCCGCCTCGCCGGTGCATTGCTCGCGCTCCATCAACAACCGGGCCGCGACTGGACCGTTGCGCAGTTGGCAGAGCACTGTAATACCTCACGTTCGGTCTTCGCGGACCGCTTCCAGGTGACGATTGGCATGACGCCGCTGCGCTATGTCACCGAACTGCGAATGCGCCTTGCAAGCCAATGGCTGACCCTCGAAAGGCTGCCGATTGAAGAGGTAGCACAGCGTTTGGGCTATACATCCCAGGCCGCTTTCAGTCGGGCATTCAAGCGCATTACGGGCAAGACACCTGGATTGAGTCGCAAGGTGAGGCAGGCTGTTGTGACTTGAAATCGAACGCAAGCCTGAGTCATTTACCGCCCGTAACGTCCAGGAATGTACCGGTAACGAATGACGCCTCCTCGCTCGCCAACCAGAGAATCGCGCGTGCCACTTCTTCAGGCTGTCCACCGCGCCCCATGGGGATCGAATCCTTGACGCGATCGACCCGCCCCGGCTCACCGCCACTGGCATGCATTTCGGTATAGATATGGCCGGGACGAATGCAGTTAACGCGTATGCCTTCCCGTGCGACCTCTTTTGCAAAGCCAATGGTGAACGTCTCCAAGGCTCCCTTTGACGCCGCATAATCGACATACTCATTGGGGCTGCCAAGGCGCGCCGCGGCCGAAGAGACATTGATCACCGCGCCGCCCGGGCCGTTGTGACGGTAAGACATGCGCTTCACCGCCTGCTGTGCGCAGAGTATTGGCCCAATGGAATTGACCGCGAAAATGCGCTGCATCCGCTCGAAGCCGAGATCCTCCAGCCGTGACTGAGGTGACAGCATTCCGGCGTTATTGACCAGCACGTCAATGCGTCCGAACGAGTGGTCGATAGCCGCGAACAAATCCGCCACCTGCTGGGGGTCCGCGCTGTCGGCGCGCATCGCCAACGCTTTGCGCCCCAACGCTTCCACATCCGCAGCCACTGCCAGCGCCGCGGCCTCGTTGGCGACGTAGCTGATCGCGACGTCATAACCTCTTGCCGCGGCCAGCCGGGCTGTGGCTGCCCCCACTCCACGACTTCCACCCGTGATTAGAATCAGTGGTGCCTGCGAGACGTTGACCATTGAACATAGCTCCTGAGCCGTTGGCTGTATCAGCCGATGATGAGAGTGCCGCTGGCGATCACCACGCACGCCAGGATCCGGCGTGCGGTGAGCGTCTCGCCTAGAAAAACATAGCCAATCAACGCCGCAAACAGCACGCTGGTTTCGCGCAATGCGGACACCGCGCCCAGAGGCGCTTCGTTCATGGCGTAGATGACCATTGCATAAGCGAGCAAGGAGACCAGGCCGCCGACCACAGCGGTCACCGTTCCGGGCCGGGCGGAGAATAAGCTGCGGGCGTCACGCAGACCGATGTAGACCAGCGGCATCAATACGCCCCACAGGGCGCACATCCAGACAGTGTAGGAAAGCGGCGCACCGGAGAGCCTGGCGCCGATGCCGTCGACCACGCTGTAGGCCGCGATAAAACCGCCCGTTCCCAGCGCATAGGGCAGGCTGGGAACCGACAGACTGCGCCCTCTGAACGCCAACGAGATAATCCCGCCTGACACCAGCACGATACCGAGTAACACACCAGGCGTGATGCTTTCTCCGGCAAAAATGGCGGCCCCCAGGGTGATCAACACCGGCGACGATCCCCGTGAAATCGGATAGATCTGCCCCAGGTCGCCGACCCGGTAACTGCGCACCAGAAACAGGTTGTAGCCCACATGCAGCAACCCCGAAAGCACCGCGTAGCCCCAGCTTTCAATCGCGGGAGGCACCATGAACGCCGCGGCGACGACACTGGTGATGGCGATGGCAATGCACATCACCGTCATGGACCATAGCCGATCAGCGCCGCTACGCAGCAGCGCGTTCCAGCTGGCGTGCAGGAGCGCGGCGAAAAGTACGAGGAAGACAAGATGTATAGGCATGCGCCACTGTAGGCAATCCGGCGCCGGGGCTAAAGCAAAGAATCCTCATCACAGCATGAACGTATGCTCATGCCTCACTGGTTGACTGGTTGTACTTTCAGCGCCTCGTCAACCAACCATTGTCGAAAGCTGGCGACGTGGGGCTGCGATTCAATGCCTTTCGGGCACACAAAGTAGTAAGCAAGCGGCGATGGAAGCGGCACATCAAACAGCCTGACCAAACGGCCATCGCTGATTTCGTTCTCGACATGCCCGCTGCGCACCAAGGCAACGCCTTGGCCGAGCAAGGCCGCTTCGACTGTCATGTTGGTATCGCCAAATCTGACGCTTTCCTTGATCGGCGAATAGGCCAGCCCGACCGCTTGAAACCACACCTCCCACTTGGGCACCAACTCGGCACCGTCCCGAGTCAGCAACGGGAAATGCAACAATTCTGCGGGGCTCTGCGGTGTCCCGACGCGCCGCAGCAGATCAGGGCTGGCCACAGGAAATACCTGCTCCCCAAAAAGGAACTCCGAATGCAGACCTGGGTAATTGCCCTTGCCGAGCCTGATCGCGACATCAGCCTGGCCGCGAGAAAAGTGGATGACGTTGTCGGTGGTGTCCAGAGAGACCAGCAGCTCGGGGTGTTGACGAGAGAGACGCGGCAAGCGTGGCAGCAGCCATTTGAGAGCGAACGAATAGGTGGTGCTCACGCTGAGTCGAACCCTGCCTTTTTGCTCGCGCAGATCGCCCAGAGTCGCCTCGAGGCTGATGAAAAATTCCCGCACGATGGGCGCCAGCGTAGCCCCCGCTGCCGTGAGGCGTAACGCCTTGCCACGCTCAAACAACTGCACTCCCCAATGCGCCTCAAGATGCTTGAGCTGGTGACTGACCGCGCTTTGAGTAACATGCAACTCCTGAGCGGCTGCAGTAAATGTCGGATGGCGAGTGGCAGCTTCAAATGCGCGCAGGGTCGCGGTAGGCGGCAGGTCTCTCATAAGGGCGGTTTCCAGCGAGTTATCGAAAGAAGCGTGCATGAACGTTAGCTCATGCAGCAGTCAAATTCACTGTAAATACCCCGCCGCCCTGGAGCCTGGGGCCTGGATCATGCCAGAAGCGGTCGTCCAGGTTGAGCGCTGTCCAGAATGAGTGTCGAGGTCCATTCCAGCCGAGACGTTGCGCGTCTTGTTTCCTGCCGTCGTCTGTCATCAAGGACTCGCTTTAAGCGACCCACAATCGAGCGTTGACCGCAGCAGCCCTGCCCCTTACATCCGACGACGCTTCAAGTCCCGACGCAGTCTGAATTGAGTGTTCAAGCTGACTATTCGCCTATCAGCGCTTCTCGGAAAAAAAATGCGCGGGCGTCCGTTTCCCCAACATCCAGGGAAAACCCGCAACACGCGCACCAGCTCAACGCATAACGACGGTTTTTCGCTGCCTGCAGCCGCCCCTCAACAGTGCTCGCGCACCATGTAAGTGCTGTGATTATTGGGCACATCAGCGCTCTCTTTTTATCACTTGTTGCCCTCCTCGATGCTGCCCACCATGGCCCACATTCCAGCCATTTCTTCGCCAGGACAGCCCTCATGAAGGTCACCAGATTCCTGAATAACCCCCTGTTTGTATTCATTCTCTTGTACCTGGGCTACATGATTTCCTACGTTGATCGCGCAGCCATTTCCCTGGCCCTGGCGCACATCGGCAAGGACTTCAACGTCGGCCCGGCGCAACTGGGTGTGGTGCTCAGCGCCTTCTACCTGGGCTATGCCGCGATGCAGATTCCCGGCGGCTGGTTAGCCGACAAGTACGGCAGCAAGCGCGTGGTGGTGGTTTCCATTGCCCTCTGGTCGCTTTTTACTGTGCTCACCGGGCTGGCCTGGTCGCTGAGCGCGCTGCTGGTCATCCGCTTCCTGTTCGGCCTTGGCGAAGGCGGTTATCCGTCGTCGGCGATGAAGGGTGTTGCTGAGATCTACCCCCGCGAACAACGGCCGAAAATGGTCGGGCTGATGATTTCGTCCAACTACACCGGCAGCTTCGTCGCACCGCTGATCATCGCCCCGCTGATTGTGTGGCTCGGCTGGCGTGATGTGTTCCTGGCCATTGGCCTTGCGGGCCTCGTCTTCGCTGTGTTCTACGCCCTCACCGTGCGCCGCAGTGTCGCCGTGATCGAGGACGCCGCCCTGCCCCGTGCGGCGACCAAAGTCAGCGTCAAGGAGTTGCTGCGCATGCCGCTGATCTGGAAGATCGTGGTGGTGTGGTTCTGCCTGAGTCTGCTCAACAAGGGCCTGGACGCCTGGATGCCAATGTACCTGCTGACCGCACGCGGCCTGGACATCAAGACCGTCGGCATGCTGGTGCCACTGCCGTTCATCTCGGCCAGTATCGCCACCGCCATGGGCGGCTGGCTGATGACACGCTTCTTCGACGGCAAGGAAAAATTCCTGATGATGGGCAGCTGCGTGCTCACCGGGGTGTTCGTGTACGGCATGTACCAGGCGCAGACCACCACCCAAGTGATCGTGTTTCAGACCGTGGCCTACTTCTTCAAGTCGTTCGTGTTCGCCACCGCCTTCGCCTTGCCCACCAAGATCCTCTCGCAACGGTTGGTGGGCACCGGCATCGGCATGGTCAACTTTGGCGGGCAATTGGCAGGCTTTGTCTCGCCCATGGTCATCGGCTTTCTGGTGGAATACACCGGCAGCTACAACTCGGCTTTCCTGTTCCTGCTCGGTGCTGTAGTGGTAGCGGCGCTGGTGAGCACCAGCATCAGCGCTCAAAAGATCCGCGAAGTGCAGCTAGCCAATGCCCACGAGGCCTGAACCATGGCCCTGCCGCTGAAAACCGCGTCGGGTGGGGAGCCTGGGCTAAAATGTCGCCTCCCTACCCCGGAGAATCAGTTCCCCATGAGCGCCCGAATTCTCAGCGAAACTGCCGTGCGTTACTTTCTACAGGTGGTAAACAGCGGCTCCATCAGCGAAGCGGCCCAGCGCCTGCACGTGGTGCCGTCGGCCATCAGCCGGCAGATCAGTCGCCTGGAGACAGAACTGGAAGCACCATTATTCGAGCGCCAGTCGCGGGGCGTGAGCCTGACCAGCGCCGGAGAGCTGCTGGCCGGTTATGCGCGCCGCACGCTGCTGGACGCCGAGCTGGTGAGCAATGAGATCAAGGCGCTGCGCCAGCAATCGGAGTCGCTGATCAAGATCGCCTGCACCGAAGGCTTCGCTCCGCACTTCCTGCCCGACGCCATCGCGCAGTTTCGCCTGGCCGGGCAGCAGAGCAGCTATCAGATTCAGGTGGTCTCGGCCCAGGAGGTGACGCGCCTGGTACGCGAAGGCCAAGTGGATATAGGTCTGTGTTTCAGCCTCGGCCCGGCCAAGGGCATTCATGTTGCCTATAGCCAGCCGGCGCCAGTACTGGCGCTGGTCGCGCCCAGCCATCCGCTGGCGGCGCAAACGGGTGTGACGCTCAAAGACATCGTCAACTACCCCCTGGCGCTCCCCGGCCCCAACACCACGTTGCGCCAGTTGATGGATATCTACTGCAGCCGCGAAGGCCTGATCTACAAAAGCATCATGGACACCGACAGCCTGGAAACCCTGGTGCAGTTCGCCATGTCTGGCAGCGCAGTGACGTTCACCGGCGAATTGTTCGTGCGTCACCGCCTCAAGACCCAGCAGCTCAAGGCGCTGGACGTGCCGGAGATCGCCGACGGCGCGCGTTCCATCGAGATTCAGACCCTGGCGCGGCGGCAACTTTCTGCGCCCATGGAAAGCTTTATCGAGCACATCAAGCACATGCTTCAGTGCGCCAACTGAACCTTCTGCAAACAGCATGGCAGCCTTCGAATTAAGTTGGTTGTAGCGGCTGAGCGGGGTTTTTACTCTCTTGTTTTATTTGCGCAGGATCGACCCCATGCACAACCCGAACGAATTGGCCGACAAAGGCGCGGTGGAACTCAAGGCCCTGATCGACTCGCGCCAAGTGTCGCCGGTCGAAGTGCTTGAGGCCTGCATCGCCCGTATCGAAGAATACAACCCGAAGATCAACGCCTTCTGTGCCACCTCCTTCGAGCGCGCCCGCGACGAAGCCCGCGCCACCGAACGCGCAATCAGCCGCAGCGAACCGCGCGGCTTGCTCAGCGGCCTGCCCATCGGCATCAAGGACCTGGAAGAAACCGAAGGCCTGCTGACCACCTACGGCTCGCCGCTGTTCCGTGCGAACCTGCCCGCCCAGGACAACCAGCTGGTACGCCGCCTGCGCGCCGCCGGTGCAATTGTGGTCGGCAAGACCAACGTGCCGGAAATGGGCGCCGGCGCGAACACCCGCAACCCGGTGTGGGGCGCCACCGGCAACCCGTTCAACCCGCGCCTGAACGCGGGCGGCTCGTCCGGTGGCGCCGCCGCCGCGCTGGCTGCCAACATGGTGCCGCTGTGCAGCGGCTCCGACACCGGTGGATCGCTGCGCATCCCCGCAGCCAAGTGCGGCATCGTCGGCCTGCGCACTTCCCCCGGCCTGGTGCCGAGCGAACGCAAGCTGCTGGGCTGGACGCCGATTTCAGTGGTCGGCCCCATGGGCCGCGACGTCGCCGACACCTGGCTGCAACTGGCGGCCACTGCCGGTATCGCCCCGAACGACCCGCTCAGCTATGACTTCAGCATGCCAGCGGCCATGGACGGCACGGTCGACCTCTCGCGCCTGCGCGTGGGCTACACCGAAGACTTCGGCGTGTGCGACGTCGACGACGACATCCGCCGCGTATTCCGTGCCAAGGTTGCGAGTCTCAAGGGCCTGTTCGCCAGTTGCGAAGAAGTCGAAGTGGACATGCAGCACGCCCACCGCTGCTTCGACGTGGTCCGCGCCGAAGCCTTCGTCGGCAGCCTGCAAGCCGCTTATGAGAAAGACCCGGACTCCCTCGGCCCCAACCCACGCGCCAACTACGAAATGGGCGCGCGCATGTCGCTCAAGGACTGCGTGTGGGCCAATGCCGAGCAAACCCGCATCTTCCGCCGCTTCCAGCAGTTGTTCAGCCGGTACGACCTGATTCTCTCGCCCACCACGCCGGTGTCGGCCTTCCCCTGGGAACAGCCGTACCTCGAAAGCGTGAATGGCGTGGCGCTGGAGAACTACTACCGCTGGCTCGCGCTGACTTACGTGGTCACCCTGGCGACCAACCCGGCGCTGTCGATGCCCATGGGCGTCGACCATCTGGACATGCCGTTCGGCATGCAGGTGATCGGGAAATTCCGGGGCGATCTGGAACTGCTGATGGCGGCCCGTGCGCTGGAAGCCCATTGCGAAACCACCCCGGATTTGCGCCGCCCGCGCCCGGACATGGCCGCCCTGGCCCGCAGCGAAGTGGACCTGTGGACGCCCGTCACTCACCCGCCGTTGGCGCCGGACCAGTACGCCACTGCGACCGATGGCCGGCCGGCCGTTTGACCCCGTTGATCAAATGGCGCCACAGTTCGCCGCCGTTGGAGACCCTGCTGTGATCACATCCGTATATGGCAAAAGCCTCGCTGACTGGACCACCGAATTCCCCCTGTTGAAACCCATACTGGCCGGCGAAGAAGTCAGCTGGTTCAACCCGCAGATCGCGCCCCTGGCCGACGCGTTGAACGATATCGCCCTCACCGCCACCGACGTGCGGCAGGCCAGCGAGCGCCTGCAGCGCTTTGCGCCATTCCTGGCCCAGGCCTTCCCGGAAGTGGCTGCAAGCCAGGGCATCATCGAATCGGAACTCGTCGCTGTACCGGCTTTCGCCCGCGCCCTTTGCGAGCGCTACGGCGTCGAAGGACCGGTCCGGCTGCTGCTGAAAAAAGACAGCCACCTGCCCATCTCCGGCTCAGTGAAAGCTCGCGGCGGTATCTACGAAGTGCTGTTTCATGCCGAGCAGCTCGCCATTCGCCATGGCCTGCTGAGCGAGACCGACGACTACCGGCGCCTGGCCGAAGCGCCCTGCCAGGCGCTGTTCCGTGCCCACAAGATTGCGGTCGGCAGCACCGGCAACCTCGGCATGTCGATCGGCATCGCCGGCGCGCGGCTGGGCTTCGCCACCACCGTGCACATGTCGGCCGATGCCCGGCAATGGAAGAAAGACAAGCTGCGCGCCCATGGCGTGACCGTGGTCGAGTACGCCGGCGACTACGGCCAGGCCGTGGAGCAAGGCCGAGAACAGGCACAGGCCGACCCATGCTGCCACTTCATCGATGACGAGAATTCGCAGACCCTGTTCCTCGGTTACGCAGTCGCAGGCGAGCGCTTGAAGGCGCAGTTTGCCGAGCAGCAGATCGTTGTTGACGCGCAGCATCCATTGTTCGTGTACCTGCCCTGCGGCGTCGGCGGCGGCCCGGGCGGCATCGCTTTCGGCCTGAAACTGGCGTTTGGTGATCACGTGCACTGCATCTTCGCCGAGCCGACCGAGTCGCCATGCATGCTGATGGGGGTGTACACCGGGCTGCACGATGGCCTGGCGGTGCAGGACTTCGGGATTTCCAACCATACGGCGGCGGATGGCCTGGCGGTCGGGCGACCTTCGGGATTCGTAGGGCGATCGATGCAGCGGATGCTGGATGGTTTCTATACGGTGACCGATGCCGAGCTGTTCGGACTGCTGCAATTGCTGGATCGCACCGAGCAACTGCGCCTGGAGCCCTCGGCTCTCGCCGGAGCTCCGGGTTTCGCGCGGGTGCTGCACGAGCGCCAAGGGTATGGCCGTCGACTGGGGTTGCCGGACGGTATGCCCAAGGGCTCGACCCATTTGATCTGGGCCACGGGGGGCGGGATGGTACCTGAGGCCGAGATGGCGGCGTATTTGAACAGACGCTAAGTGCAACGATGCTTCATACCGTTCCTGACAGAGATTTAAACGCAGCCGTAGTGCATATCGGTACCACGCACAGCAGATGGCCCTTACTCGGGAACAGTGACATCCGCTTGCCCTGTCTCATCCAGCGCTTTGCGCACAAGCCCATTCGCCTTTTGCCTGAGGACAAAGCCCTGAATGTATTCAGCACCCGCAGTGCGCTCCCTAGGCACCGCCATTGCCTGGCGAATTGAAGTGAATTGCCCCTCGATCACGCGGTAACCCGCATGGCCCGCTGCAAACTTCTCGAGGGGCTGTCGCACACCGGCAGCGGCATCTAGTTCCTTGTCCAGGAACAGATCAACTGCACCGGCCGAGGTTTCAGCACGGTGCAATTCGGCGCGCTGTAATGTTCTGGAGAGGTACAGATCATAGGCAGCGCCTCTGCCCACAGCGAGTTTCAGCCCTGCTCCGTCCAGATCATCAACGTGAGTGAACGGCGAGTCGGCCCGCACCAGATAAGTCCCTTCGATGGCCACGTAGGGATCACTGAACGCGACTTGCGCTTCACGCAGGGGCTCGATGGCCATGAACGCGATGTTCCAGACATTCTGATCGAGCGCTGCAAAGACTTTTCCAGCAGCATCGAAGGTCACCATCTCCAATAGCACACCCAATTCCGCTGCCAGTGCTTTGGCCAGTTGGACCGAGACGCCTTGAGGGCTGCCATCAGCAGCCTGTTGCGCAAGCACCGGATTGCCGAAGTTGATGGCTGCACGCAGGGTTCCATCGGGTGCCAGGTCAGCCAGTACTGCTGAGGATACTGCGGTCATTTGTGTCTCCGAATCGATGGCCGGAATAGGCATTGAAAAGATGCCAGCTGCACTGCAGCGACAATGGTCTTATGGCCGTTGAAGGACAATTAACGCACCTGCGCACTATCAACCGCACCCGTGTTCGCAGGTTGGTTATTAGTAACCCGCATGAACAAGGTCATCAAGAAACCTGCCATCAACAGCACGCTAAGGAACAACAATCCGTTGGCCGCGCTTTGGCTATTGCCCTTGACCATACCGATTAACGACGGCCCGACAAAACCGCCCAGATTGCCAATCGAGTTAATGACGGCAATCGACACCGCTGCAGTGGTGCGATCGAGGAACAGCGTCGGCAGCGCCCAGAACGGTGATTTGAAACTGTATAGACCCGACAGTGCGAGGCAGATCATCGCCATGGCGACGTAGGGATTGGACAGCAGACCTGCGCCGATCAAACCAAGGGTTGCGACCAGCAATGGGATGGCCGAGTGCAGCTTGCGTTCGTTACGTTTATCGGAACTGCGCGACCAGAGAATCATCGCTGCCGTAGCCACGATGTAAGGCACCATGGCGATCAAACCGATTTGTGTATGCGTTAGCGACTCGGAAAAGCTCTTGATGATCTGCGGCATCCAGTAACCGACACCGAGACTGCCGCACTGGTAAACAAAGTAAATGAACGACAGATACAGGACCTTGGGGTGGGTCATGGTCTTGTAGACGCTCAAGCTCTTGACGTTCTTGCGGCTTTGGCGATCGCGTTCAAGCTCGGCCACCAGCCAGGCCTTTTCTTCAGGCTTGAGCCACTTCGCCTGCTCCGGTTTGTCTGTCAGAAAGAAGAAGCACGCTACACCCAGGAACACGGCAGGAATGCCTTCAAGGAACAGCATCCAGCGCCAGCCGCTCCAGTTAAACCAACTGATGTTGTCCATGATCCAGGTGCTCATCGGCGCACCAATGATGTAGCTCACCGGGATGGCAGCAGTGAACAGCGCCACGGTAGTCGCCAGCTCTTTGGAGCGGAACCAGAAGGTCAGGTACACGATGATGCCCGGAAAAAACCCAGCTTCAGCCACCCCAAGAAAAAAGCGCAACACATACAGCTGATTGGCCGTCTGGGCGAAAGCGGTTGCCGCTGCGATTGCACCCCAGGTCACCAGAATCCGGGCGATCCAGACCCGTGCACCAAACTTGTTGAGCATGACGTTGCTCGGCACTTCAAACAGGAAGTAACCGATAAAGAAAATACCGGAAATGAAGCCGAATGCTTCACTGGTCAGCGCCAGCTCTTTGTTCATCTGCAGCGCGGCATACCCAATGTTGGCGCGATCCAGATAAGAAACGATATACAGCAGAAAAACGAACGGGATGATGCGTAGCGTGACCTTGCGGACGATTGCGGTTTCATGACGCGTATTATTGTTGTTCATGGCGACCTCACTGTAAGCAAGCTGTTGCTTGCTTATGTACTTGTTATGGATCGGGCGTTACTCAGGCAGAAAAAACCATACACACGGGACTTCCGGTGGTGATCGAGAAACCTGTCGTGCTCAACACTCCGGTGTGCGGATCCACACCCATCGAAATGATGCTGTGGCTGTCTTCGTTAAGCGCGAAGATGAAGCGGCCATTGGGCGTCAGCGCAAAAAACCGCGGGGTTTTACCTTCCGTGGGCATGAACTGGACCGGACTCAACAACCCCGTCCCCTGATCAGTGGCAAAGACTGCAATGCTGTCGTAGCCGCGATTGGAGGCGTAAACGAACCGCCCGCTGCGATCCACTTCGATCTCCGAAGCCCGGCTGTTGCCGGTGAATGTCGAAGGCAGTGAAGGGAGGACTTGAAGCGGCGTCAGCGAGCCGACTGCAGCGTCGAATCGGTAAGTCGTGACCGTGGAATCCAGCTCGTTGATGACATACGCAAAGGGCGCCTTGGGATGCAGCGCCAGATGGCGCGGGCCCGCACCTTCTCGCGTCGTCACAAAGGGTTGATCGGCCGGGAACAACTTGCCGTTATCAAAGCGGAAACTGAACACCCTATCCACGCCCTTGTCAGGCACGAGTACAAAATTACCGGTGTGATCAAAGGGGTTGAAATGCGGCTTGGCAAACGGCTGCTCGACCCGGTGCGGGCCGGCCGTACCATCGAGTTCAAGCAATTGATTTATCGTGCCTAGCGAGCCGTTCTCAAGCACATTCATGACGGCCAGCGAACCGCTGATGTGGTTGGAAACCACCAGAAAGCGCTCGCTCGGATCCAGCGCCAGATGCACCGGATTTTTACCTTCACAGCTCTGCTGATTGATGAGGCTCAACTCACCGGTCGCCTTGTCGACGCTGAACGCGCTGACTTCCCTCTGATCACCATGGACGGTATAAAGCCGGTCACCCGCCTTGTTGAGTGCGAGGAAGGACGGGTTAACCAGATCCTGAACAACCTGGATCAGTCTCAATGTGCCGTTTTCTTCGTCCACCTGATAAACCGTGATGCCCTCGCCGCGCGCATTTCGCGCACGGGTGGTCCGTGACCCGACGTAGGCGTACATAAGAACTGTCTCCGGATAGCTGAAAGCCTGGTTAACGAACGGCCCCTTCACTCAGGGCTAACCGCGATACCTCAGTGCCGCGGTCGCAGCTGCAATCATTGGGTCGTGCGCTTGACTACTTTGCGGATCACGAACGGCAACACGCCGCCGTTGGTGAGGTAACGTATTTCCTGCAATGAATCGATTCGGGCGTGCAACTCGACCTGCTCTTGATCGCCATTGCTGCGATGCAGCGTCATGGTGACCGGGTTGTTGCCGACCACCAGGTCGTCCAGCCCGGCGAAGTCAAAATGCTCGCTGCCGTCCAGATTCAGATCCTGAACTCGCTGACCCGCCTTGAACTGCAGCGGGATCACGCCCATTCCGATCAGGTTGCTGCGGTGGATCCGCTCGACGCTGCTCGCCACTACGGCTTTCACGCCGAGCAGCGCCTGAGCCTTGGCGGCCCAGTCACGGCTTGAGCCCGCGCCATAATTGATACCAGCAAAAACCACCATCGGGATTTTTTTGCGTGTATAGCTCTCAGCCGCCAGAAACAGCGGCAGGCACTCGCTATGGTCGGCATTCCACGCCCAGACACCCAAACCCGGCTGCTCGTCTCCCAGCAGCAGGTTTTTAACCGAACGGTTGGTGAACGCGCCGCGTAGCATCACCTCATGGTTGCTGCGACGAGTGGAATACTGGTTGAGATCCTGTGGGTCTTCACCGCGCTCCAGCAACCATTGGCCAGCCAGACTGTTGGCCGGAATCGCACCCGCCGGGGAGATATGGTCGGTGGTGACGTTGTCGCCCACCACCATCAGGACTCGCGCACCACTGATGGCCAGCGAATCCTTGGGTTCAGCCTTGATGTCCGCCAGGTATTGCGGGCGACGCAAATACGTCGACGCCGGGCTCCACGGGAACTGCACGCTGCCAACGGCCGACAACGCCTGCCATTGATGGGTACCGTCCCAGACGGTCGCCAGCCGTTGCTGGAAGAACTCGGGCTTGACCACTTCGAGCACCTGCGCGGCAATGTCTGCATCGCTGGGCATCAAGTCGCGCATGTACACCGGCTGGCCTTGCTGATCCTGCCCCAATGGCTGGGATTCGAGATCAATGTCGATGGTCCCGGCGATGGCGTAAGCCACACAGAGAGCTGGCGAGGCGAGATAACCGGCCTGCAGTTTGGGGTTCACCCGGCCTTCAAAGTTGCGGTTGCCAGACAGCACCACCACGCCTTTGAGACCCTGATCGGCGAACACCTCGACGTGTTCTTCAAGCTTGCCGGAGTTGCCGATACAGGTCATGCAGCCGAAGCCCGCGAGGTCGAAGCCCAGTGCCGAGAAATCTTCCAGGAGATTGGCTTCGGCCAGGTAATCGGCCACCACCTGCGAACCCGGCGACAAGGAAGTCTTCACCCAGGGTTTGCTTGTCAAACCCAGGGCACGGGCATTACGTGCCAGCAGACCGGCCTGGATCATCTGCGACGGGTTGGCGGTGTTGGTGCAACTGGTAATGGCCGACATCACGACCGCGCCATGGGTGATGGGCTCACCAAAACTCGGTTCGAAGAAGCTTTGCTCGGCCGGCCCGGCGATGAGGTTGCCGCCGCCCATGACGCCATCACGGAACGACGCAGCCGCGTTGGCCAGGCTCTGCCGTTGGTGCGGCTGATGGGGCCCCGCCACACTCGGCTCGATACTGGCTAGGTCGAGGTCGATCAGCTCGTCAAATTGCGGCTCGGCATTCTCGTCCCGGCGCCACAACGGCTGAGCATTCATGTAGGCCACAACCTTGCTGCGCAATTCAGCGGAACGGCCTGTTAGCTCCAGATACTTGAGCGTGTCGCTGTCGAACGGGAAGAACACCACCGTCGCGCCGTATTCAGGCGCCATGTTTGAAACGGTGCCGCGAGCCGCCCAGCTCAACGTGGACAAGCCTGGGCCGGTGAACTCGACAAACTTGCCGACCACCGAACGCTTGCGAAGAATCTCTGCCACGTGCAGCGACAGATCGGTCGCCGTCACGCCGGGGCGCATGATGTTGGTGACACGAATGCCCACAACCTTGGGAAAGCTGATGGGCACCGGCTCGCCAACCATTGCCGCTTGCCCTTCCAGCCCGCCCACGCCCCAACCCAACACGCCAATGGCGTTGATCATCGGTGTGTGGCTGTCAGTGGCGACCATGTCGTCCGGGTGCAGCATGCGCTGACCGTTTTCGGTTTTACTTTCCCAGACCACCTGGGCCAGCGCTTCCATGTTCATCTGATGGATGATGCCGGTGCCTGGCGGTATCACGCCGAAATTGTCCAGGCTCTTCTGTGCCCACTTGATAAAGCGGTAACGCTCGCTGTTGCGACGGAAATCGATGTTGAGGTTTTCTTCCACCGCATCGGCTTCGGCGTAGTGCTCAACGATCACCGAGTGGTCAATAGTCAGTACGGCGGGAATCAGCGGATTCATGGACGTGGGATCGCCACCCAGTTCCGCGACCACGTCACGCATGCCGGCGAAGTCTGCCAGCGCGGGCAAGCAAGTGGTGTCATGGAACATCAGGCGGTTTGGCTGGAAAGGCACCTCGCAGTCAGGGCCGTCGCCCAGTGCCCGCGCCAGCACCGAAGGTAGCGCCTCAGGCGTACAGCGCGCGACGTTCTCCAGCAGTATGCGAATCGAATAGGGAAGCCTTTCAACCTGGGGAGGGGTCAGCATCTTGTGCAGATCGACGTAGGCGAATGGTTCGCCATCAATCACCAGGCTGTTCAGCAGGTGGTTTGCAATCTCGGTCATGGTTGCATCACTCATTCTTATAATGTCTGCGCTGTAGGTCGAGGGCTCACTCGCTCACCGCTGATGGGTGAATACTAGAAGTGGCGGCCCAGGATGAAAATTGAAGTATTGCCAACGCTGCGTTCTCCAAACGAGAACGCTGAACGCTCAAGTCTTGGCTCGTTTGAGGTTGTCGATCAGGGTTTTGAGCGTCGGTGACGCTGCGTCGTACTTGCGCAAAGCCAGTAGCAATGAGCGCTGGGCCCAAGGCTCATCGAGCGTGACAGCCTTGAGCTTGTGGCTGCGCAGGTAGGGCTGCAGCACCGTGCGCGGCAAGATCGCCAGGCCCAGTCCGGTAGAAACCATCCGGCACATGCAATCAAAACTGCTGATACGGATTCGCAGCTTCAGCGCCTTGCCAAGCTTGTCGGCTTCGCTGGTCAACAGGCTGTGCACCGAGCTTTCCAGGTGTGGGCCGATGAATTCGTGTTCCAGTACTTCGCTGAAGCGGATGCTTCTGGCACCAGCCAGCGGATGAGCCTGGGGCACCACCAGCGTCAGTTCGTCCTGCCGGTATGGCAGCGTCTCCAGGCCTTGGGCGGGAGTCTGGTCAGCGATAATGCCCAAGTCGGCGCGGCCATCGGCGACGGCGCGGACAACCGCAGAGCCTACCCGCTCTTCGATATCAAACTTGATCTGCGGGTAAATCGACACGAAGCGGGCAATGTCCCCCGGCAGAAATTGCGACAGGGCGGAGGTAATGGCGTGAATGCGCAGATGACCTTTGACTCCCGTTGCGTAATCACCCAGCTCATGGTCCAGGCTGGCCAGCGTCTGCTTCAACTGTCGGGCATAGAACAACATCGACTGGCCCGCCGGGGTCAGGTCGACACCCCGGGCGTTGCGGACCAACAGCTCTGACCCGGCCTGGGCTTCAAGCTCCGTGATGCGCTTGCTGATCGCTGAGACCGCCAGGTGCTTGAGCCGCGCGGCTCGCGTCAGATTGCGCTCTTGCGCCACAGTGATGAAAATGTCCAGGCTAGTCAGGTCGTATCGCATTAGTCATTCCTCTTGGCGGCGACATTAATCCTGAACATCTATGCGCCGTGCAGTGTCGCCATTTTGTACGTCGACGCAACGCAATACAATATTATTTTGCGACCGCGTTGACGCGCGGTTTGATTGCCTGTGAAGGCAGCAGCCAACCGCCGGTGAAATGGAAAATGCCTTTGAGTGTATTAGTTCAGCGCATCATGACTGACCTGCAACAACGTATTCAGCAAGGGGAAGTCAAGGCTGGCAGCCACCTGAGCGCGCAGAAAATTGCTGATGAGTTTCAGGTATCGCGCTCACCCGCTCGCGAAGCGCTGGTCGCCCTCGCCGATCAGGGTGTACTTGATCAGCAGCCCAATCGCGGTTTTTTTGTTCTGGCAGCCAGGCAGCTCATCACGCCTGCCCCGCCTCCTGCATTGGAGGAGCCTGAAGCCTATTACCTGCTGTCTGAAGACTGGCTGAACGACCGAATCCCGCAGGATGTGACCGAGCCGTTGGTGCGTGAGCGTTATGGCTTGAGCAAAGCGCAGGCCAGCCACATTCTTCACCGCGCTGCCTGTGTCGGCTGGGCACAACCCAAACCCGGTTATGGCTGGCGTTTCTCTGAAGTGGCCAAGACCACACACGCGCTGGACCAGATCTACAACCTGCGTCTTTTGATAGAGCCCGCAGGGCTGCTTGAACCGACGTTTCAACGCGACACGCAGTGGTTACGCAGGCTTGGCAACGAGCAGAAACAGCTATTGAGCGAAGGGATCGAGACGCTGCCAGCTGATGCATTGCTGCGTACCGGCATGCGTTTTCACGAAGCGTTGAGCAAGATGTCCGGCAACTCGATGTACCACATGGTGCTGGTGCAGATGAATAACATGCGCCGCCTGATCGAATACCGGGCCATGGTCGATCGCAAACGCTACTACCAACAATGCGAAGAGCATCTGCAGATCATCGAACTCGTGGAGCAGGGAAATAATCAGGCAGCGTCCGAATTGATGAAACGCCACCTGACCGGATCCCTGGCCCGTAAATCACCCGTTCTGCGGCAATATGCCGAAGCCGGAATCAGCCCTGAATAACCGCTGCGACCGCGTCTCCAAAGCCCTTGCATCCGAGCGTGCCACCCAGATCGAACGTCCGGGTGGCCGGGTTTTCCAACACCCGATCGACGGCACCGTCCAGCGCCTGGCCCGCCTGGATCAGAGCAGTGTGTTGATGGTGCTCGCCCATCCACTGCAGCAGCATTGCCACTGACAGCATCATCGAGACTGGATTGGCTTTGTCCTGCCCGGCAATATCAGGGGCGGAGCCGTGCTGAGCCTGCGCCGCGCAGTGCTCATCGCTGGCCATGATTGACCCGGCCAGGCCAAGACTGCCGGACAGTTCGCTGGCCAGGTCGCTAAGAATGTCACCGTAGAAGTTAGTCGCAACCAACACATCGAAGCCCTCCGGGTTGCGCACCAAATGCGCAGTGGATGCATCCACCAGCAGATCGTCCAGCACCACCTCCGGAAACTCCATGGCCACTGCCCGCACAGCTTCGAGGAACAGGCCATCGGTCATGTGGAAACTGTTGGCTTTATGGATCGCGGTGACTTTCTTGCGACGTTTCATCGCCAGTTCAAAGGCACGCCGAGCGATGCGTTCGCTGCAATGACGGGTGATCTTGCGGGTTGAAAGCGCCATATCAGGGCTGGGCATTACCTCGCCCCAGCCTCTGCTCATGTTGCGATCAGGATAAAAACCTTCAGTGGCTTCGCGCATGATTACCAGATCCATGCGCTTGCCTTCCTTCATGTTCGACACCAGGAACGGTCGGGTACGTGCCGGTCGAACGTTGGCGTAGAGGTCAAGGCCAATGCGAAAGCCCGCAGAGACGTTGCGCCCTCCCTGCTCGGGCGCTGGGTAATCAGCGTGCGACTGGGTCCCGAGAATGATCCCGTCGTAGGTTTTTGCTTTTATCAGGGTTTCGTCACGCAGCGTGGTGCCATGCTTTTCCAGGCTGGCAAAACCCACATCGTCATAATCAAATGCCAGACCCAAGGCAAACTTCTTATTGACGGCCTCAAGCGCGGTCATGGATGAATCGATGATTTCAGGACCGATGCCGTCACCGGGCAGAACCAGAATACGCATAACCTTCTCCTTCTTGTTTGAAATGGCTGAGGTGTACATGCACGGCCAGTAACGTATTTATAAATCACGAAGTACAATCGAAGTCGAATATCTGAATTGATCACTGGCCCCACGTACACCTCGGGGAAACCGCCATGAAGCGGAACCCATAGATTTGCACTTTAATACACCAATATGCAATCTTGATAGCTGTAATATTTCGCCATCAAAGGGGAATGAGTGATGCACGGCACCCGTATTTTTCTGATTCACGCAACTCCGCTGTCGGTCGCACCTATAACTGATGCCTTCGCCAGACTGTGGCCCGAGGCGCACTTGGCCAACCTGCTCGATGACTCGCTGTCCAGAGACCTGGCCGCAGCAGGCGAACTGACCGACGGGCTCAAGCAGCGATTCCTGAGCCTTGCCCGATACGCCGAGGCGGCCGACGCAGACGCAATACTCTTCACGTGCTCAGCGTTTGGCGTGGCAATCGATGCCTGCAAAAACGCGGTGTCAATCCCGGTGCTCAAACCCAACGAGGCGATGATCGACGAAGCATTAAGCCTGACATCACGAATCGCATTGGTGGCCACCTTCGAGCCAGCGATTGAATCCATGCGCGCAGAGTTCAGCGCGGCGGCGCGGGTTGCAGGCACGTCGCTAAATATCAGTACCCATCTGGTGGCAGGGGCATTTGAGGCCCTTCAGAACAAGGATGCGGCAGGTCATGACAGGGAAATTGCCAAAGCGGCGCAAGAGATCGACGGCGCCGAGTTGATTTGTTTTGCGCAATTCTCCATGACCAGTGCGGCTGCGCAAGTGCGCGAAATACGTGGGCTCCCGGTCCTGACTACGCCGGACAGTGCAGTCATTCGGTTGCGAGAATTACTGGAAATCACCCGCCCGTAGAAGGCTGCGAATATTGTCGTGTCGGCAACCGCGTGTCAGCGGCCTTCGGCAGACGATCAGAGCGAGATAGCAGACTTGTCGCGCAAACGTTTCTCAGCTTCGTCACGCGCTTCTTTGTCGGTCTTTTGTCGGCCGACGATATCCAGGTGGTGGCGCAGGAAACCGGCAGCGGCTTCGCATTTCCCGCTCTCGATCAGGTCCAGCAACTGAATGTGTTCGGTGGACTGAATGATCAGGCGCTGACGATCCAGGTTGGCCTTGTACGCCATGAACCGACGCAGCTGGTTCTGTCGACGGATAGCCTCAAGAAAGAACGCATTACCGGAGCAGCGGACGATCAGTTCATGCAATTGAGCGTTGATGTGGAAAAGCTGCGACCTGGACAGGCTGAAAATATCCCCATCGAGCAGCTGTTGTTGCAGTGCCCTGGCTTTTGCGAACGCAGCCTTATCGACCTTGTAACCGGGCTCAAGCAGGGCTGCCGGTTCAATGGCCATGCGAAAACGATAGCTCTGGATATGAGCACTGGAGTCGTGCAGGAACGCGTTGATTTCCCACCCCTGCCCCGGCTTGCGCTCGATCATGGCCTCGTTGGCCAGACGGTTGAGCACTTTGAGCAACTGACCACGGGGCACGTCGTACTTGCGCAGCAGTTCAGCTTCGAAAAACGACTTTGGAATATCGCCACTGAGCACATCATCAACCACACGCAAGTAGAAATCCTCGAAAGGATCGACATCCAGCGGCAGTTTGGCAGTGTCGATACCGCGAGCATCACAGGTCAGAAAATAGCCCCGATTCTGCTCTCTGCGGGCAATCCCCAGTTCTTCAAGCAACGCGAAACAGCGACGGATCGGCGAGCGTGAAACCCCCAGCTCCTTGGCGAAAGCCTCTTCGCGCAACGGATCACCGCTGCGCATGGAGCGTGCACGAGCCATATCAACGATTTTCGGCGCCAACTGCTCCGCCAGATCAGACTTGATCCGAAGCTTTGTCTTGTCCCGCGAAGAGGTTGGGGCTACACCGATTGAGTTCATGATCGCTCGTGAATATAAGGTTGATGCGCAAAGGGTCGGTTCAGCAGCCGACCCCGCCAAAATACCACAGCTCATTTGCCGCGACATCCTGACTGCCTGCGCCACCCGTTCACGGGAACATCGAGAACGCGCCGGTAGCGGCCATCGCGCCCATGATCAGAAAGCTCAGGGCGAACGCCCACTTCATGGTGTATTTCTGATGATCGCTGAACTCGACACCCGCCAGGCCGCACAGCAGATAAGTGGAAGCCACCAATGGGCTCAACAGATGGACCGGCGAACCGATCAGCGAAGCCCGGCCAATCTCGGCATGGGAGATGCCATACGCCTCGGCGGCCTTCGCCAGCACTGGCAACACTCCGTAGTAGAAGGCATCGTTGGACATAAAGAACGTACCAGGAATACTCGCCAGTGCAGTGATCGGAGCCATGTAAGGGCCCCAGGTTTCAGGCAGCATCGCCAGAAAACTGGCCGACATGGCATTGACCATCCCGGTTCCGGAAAGAATCCCGGCGAGAATCCCGGCGGCCAGAAAGATCGCGATCTGATTCAGCGCGGTTGGCGCATGAGCGGCAATGCGGCGACGCTGGTCGGCCATGTGCGGGTAGTTGATTACCAGGCCCACCGAGAAAGCCACCATGAACAGAATCGCCAGCGGGAGCCACTCCATGACCAGCCCCGCCATCAGCGCAATGGTCAACACCGCGTTCAACCAGAACATCTTCGGACGACGAAGCTCGGCATCTTCGGCAGACATGGCAGGCAGACCAGTTGCATCGTCATCGAACTCCGAGCCTTCTACATCGTCTGGCAGGCTCAACTTGCCCAGACGCGAACGCTCGCGAACCCCGATGTACCAGGCCAGGCACATTACCCCGATAAAGCCAATGATCATTGCCGGAATAATCGGCTGGAACAGCTCAGAGGTTTCCACTTGCAGGGATGCTGCCGCACGCGCGAGCGGCCCGCCCCATGGCAACAGGTTGGTAACGCTGGCGGCGAGAATGATCACGCAGGTCATCGCCAACAGATTCAAACGCAAACGCTTGAACAGCGGCAACATGGCAGTAACGGTAATCATGTACGTGGTCGAACCATCGCCATCCAGCGAAACCATGCCTGCCAGCAGCGTGGTGAATATGACCGCTTTGACCGGATCACCCTTGATGATCTTGAGAAAGGCTCGAATCACCGGATCGAACAACCCGGTATCGAACATCATCCCGAAGTAGAGGATGGCAAACATCACCATGATGGCCGTCGGCGCGACTTTTTTCAGGCCGTCGATCATCATCGTATCCATCACCGGGCCGAAGCCACCGATGAGGGCGAAAATGATCGGAACGATGGTCAGCGCAACCAGCGGCGAGAGGCGCTTGGTCATGATCAGCGCCATGAAGGTTACGATCATGCCGTAACCGAGAATTGACAGCATCTGTATTTCCTCGACTAGAAGTACATTTGTTTTTATGGTTTGGCGCAGAAGCGCTTCGAGAACTATCAGGCAATGAACAGAGTAATGGCGCCGAGCAGCCGGTTTTACCGCCCGGATAAGCGCGTCAGCTCATGTGCAGGCCACCATTGATAGAGAAATCAGCCCCATTGGCGTAACCGGACTCCTCCGAGGCCAGCCATGAACAGATGGAAGCGATCTCTTCAGGTGTCCCCAGGCGTCGAGTCGGAACCTCACGAATCAGGCGATCCATCGCGTCGACCGTGGTCACGGCCTTGAGCTTAGGCGTAGCGATATAGCCAGGCGAGACAGTGTTGACCGTTACGCCCCGAGACCCAACCTCTTTGGCGAGCGCCCGGGTAAAGCCGCGAATGGCGGATTTGGCGGTTGAATAATTGACCTGGCCGACCTGCCATAGCTGGGCATTGACCGAAGAGATATTGATCACCCGGCCCCAGCCGCGACTGACCATGCCGTCGATGACCTGACGGGTGACGTTGAATAACGAGTTGAGATTGGTGTTGATCACGGTCTGCCAGTCACGTGGCTGCATGTTGCGAAACATCACATTACGAGCAGTTCCGGCGTTATTGATCAGCACGTCGATCGGACCCACATCCTTGAGGATTTTCTGGAAAGCAATCTGGCAGGAATCCCAATCAGCCACGTTGCCTTCGGACGCGATGAAGCTGAAGCCCAGTTTCTTCTGCTCAGCGAGCCAGTTCGCCCTGAGCGGTGAGTTCGGTCCGCACCCCACCACGACAGTGAAGCCGTCTTTCGCCAGGCGCTGACAGACAGCAGTCCCAAGGCTTCCCATACCCGCCGTGACATAAGCAATGCGTTTAGTCATGTGAAGCACTCCGTTTGTTTTTGTAGGGGAGTTTTATGAGGGCCATGGTGGCCTGCGGACTACTAAACGCTATCACAGATTGTTTTGCAAGATCACAGCGTACAATTTATGCCGAGCGGAAGTCACAGTCGATCCATTGGGAAAAGGCTGCACGGCATCAAGCAGCTATCGGGCTGGCTAAAGCGTCAGCTTTATTCAAAGCGTTCGACCCCAGGCGCCATCAACGATGGCGCCCTCTCGAGCTGGAAGGCTGAAACGCATGGATATAGATGCCAGAGCCAATCTGGCGTTAACCGGCCCCGGCGGACAGATGGCGCATCTTGCGTAAAAACCCGGGTTAAGGCTCGCCCACCTGAACAATCGTCTTGCCAAAGTTGCGTCCCTTAAGCTGATCGATCAAGGCTTGTGGCGCGGTGTGCAATCCCTGGGTGATGTGCTCGCGGTAAATCAACTTGCCGTCGGCAATCCACTGCCCTGCTTCTTCAAGAAAATCAGCCAACTGCTCTTCAGCGTATTCGGTCTGAATGAAACCACGCAGGGTCAGGCTCTTGCCCATGATCTGCGCCATCGTGTTGGACAGCCGATCAATGTTTTCCTGTGCTCCGGATGCCTTCTCATATTGAGAGATGACCCCGCAGACAGGCACGCGAGCGTATGTATTCAAGAGCGGCAACACCGCATCCCAGACCTTGCCGCCGACATTTTCAAAGTAGACGTCGATGCCGTTCGGGCAGGCTGTGGCCAGCTGTTCGGCGAAATCCTGCGCGTTGTGATCGACCACGGCATCAAAGTGCAGTTCGTCTCTCACATAGGCCAGCTTCTGTGCGCCGGTGGTGACGCCTACTGTTCGGGCGCCACGCAGGTGTGCGATTTGTCCGACCATTGAGCCGACCGGCCCGCTTGCGGCTGCAACGACAACCGTCTCGCCGGGTTGAGGTTTGCCTATGTTGCGCAGCCCCGCATAGGCCGTGAAGCCCGTCATTCCCAGCACGCCCAATGCAGTGGAAGGCGGTGCCGATTCTGGATCGAGTCGACGCAGGCCGTTTCCATCGGAAATGGCAAAGCGTTTCCATCCTGAAAAAGCCAGTACCCACTCACCCACCTGCCAGTCCGGATGACGGGATTCCCTCACGCGGGAAACCGTTGCACCGACGATGACCTGATCGATCTCGATAGGCACATGGTAGGACTTCTCGGTCCGCATCCACCAACGCATGTAGGGGTCGATTGAAAGGTAAATGGTTTCCAGAAGCACCTCGCCGTCCCGAGGAACCGGAACGGCGACCTCCTCCATACGCAGGTCTGCAGGTTTCAAATCCCCATCGGGACGCGACGCCAGGACAACCTGCTGATTCAATAATCGGGTCATAACATTCTCCTGCCTGTGGTTGATCGGCTCACTTGGTACAAGGCACATCCTCGCACTCACATACACCGTGTATGCAATTAATGTATTAACATACGACGTGCATGTCAATGCATCGACGATTCATGAGGAGAGCCCAATGGCGCGGCAAAAACGTGCGGATATGATTTCGGCAACACGCAGCAAGCTCATCGCAGCTGGCCGAAAAGCCTTTGGAGAGAAGGGTTACGCGGACACCGCGATGGAAGATCTGACGGCGGATGCCGAATTGACACGCGGCGCGCTGTACCACCATTTCGGTGGCAAGAAAGGTTTGCTGGAGGCCGTGATCGCGCAGATTGATGAAGAGTCATCCCTACGATTGCAGGCGGTAGTTGAGCAGGCGAGTACGCCATGGGAGGGTTTCGTTGAGGAAAGCGTCGAGTGGATCAAGCTGGCACTCGAACCGGAGATTCAACGCATCGTTCTACTGGATGGCCCGGCCGTGCTGGGCGACCCGGCGCGGGCAGCCAGCCAGAGTGCTTGCCTGCTCAGCACCATGCACAGCATCCAGGCGCTGATCGATCAAAACGTCATCAAACCGGTGGATGCGCAGGCGACTGCCTACCTCGTTAACGGCGCCGCGCTGAATGCGTCGCTGTGGATCGCCGGCGCGGACGATCCACAGCTGGCGTCGACGCAAGCAATCGCGAGCTTTCGTATTTTGCTGTCGGGCCTGCTGCGATAGGCGTGTGGCGGCGGAAAGCCGAGCTCAAATAACTTTCTGGGTAGAAACCACTATCAGAATGTCAGCGTTGTCAGCTCAGATTATTGGGAATAACGTACGAACAACCCATACGGAACCAAGTCATTCATGAACGAGAAAATAAACTGGCCCTTAACCCTCTACTTTGATGGTGAATGCCCACTCTGCGCCCGTGAAATCAGAATACTGCGGGCGCGGGCAATACCCGACCGCCTTCAGTTTGTTGATATCAGTGATGAAGCCTTTGACGCCGGAACGTTAGGATTCACACGTGAACACATGGAGTCATCCCTCCACGCCAGGTTTGAAGATGGGACTTGGGTCAAAGGGTTGGACGCCACACTCTGGAGTTGGCGAGCAGCCGGCCTCGGAGCTTGGGCCGCACCGTTGTCATGGCGATTGACCAGGCCGTTACTCAACATCGGCTATCGTCTTTTTTGCCGCTGGCGTCCGCACCTGGCATGGTTGCCCCATCCAGACGGCAGCGCTCGATGCCGAGGCGAAAGCTGTGAAATTCCCGAAAAAGACCGCGCTCACCGTGACCAATGACCTTAGGATATAGACGTCAATACGGCCCTTCTTCCTCGCCCTGCTGTTGAGCCACCAGCCGCTGCGCACTCTGACCCGTCCGCAATCTGAACCAATCTGAACAATGAAAGAAACAGGCTTGACTTAGAGTGCACTCCAAGTCGTAACGTGTTTTTGTCTGGACGAAAAGGTGCTTATGAAGATAGGAGAATTGGCAAAGCGCTCAGGGCTTTCAGCTCATACGATTCGTTACTACGAAAAGATCGGGTTACTGCCTTATGCCGAGCGTGACAGTTCAAGTCAGCGTGACTACGACCCCTCCATCATGGTCTGGATCGAGTTTCTGGGTCGCCTGAAAACCACCGGGATGCCGATCCGGGACATGCTGCGCTACGCAACCTTGCGCGAGCGTGGAGTGGAAACGGAAGTTGAGCGCTGCGCGATGCTCGAACAACATCGTGAGACGGTACGCGCCCATGCCAAAGACATTGCTGAATGCCTGCTCGTCCTCGACAGCAAGATTTCCGGTTACGTCGACCAAACGCAGAGGATCAATAGCTATGACACACACCCACCCGCACGAAAACGAAAGTCGCCTGGAACGAGGTAAGCGTGCACTGGCCGAGATCGATGGCGAAGCTGGACATAAAGTTGTCGCGGCGCTCGCGGATATTGCTCCGGACTTTGCGACCTATCTCTTCGAGTTTCCTTTCGGAGATATTTACTCGCGACCTGGCTTGAGTCTGCGGGATCGTGAAATTGCGACGGTTGCAGCACTGGCAGCGATGGGCACGGCAACGCCTCAGTTGAAAGTCCACATAGAGGCGGCCCTGAACGTCGGTTTGTCGCAAGAGGAAATCACCGAGATCCTCATGCAGATGGCGGTTTACGCAGGTTTTCCTGCAGCGCTTAATGGTTTGTTTGCTGCCAATGAGGTCTTCTCCACATTATCTCTCCCTCCCCCAACGATGGGCGTTTAATCAGGCACTGGCACAAAGCGCTAAGTGTCATTACTTTCAACTTTGCCTGCAGTGGACTCCCTCAAGACGTCAATAAACGCTTGTAACCCTGAAGGGATATGGCGATGCCCCGGATAATATAAAAATAATCCGGGGATTGGCGGGCACCAGTCTTCCAGAACTTTCACAAGTCGCGAGTCCGCCAAAGCTCGCGAGGCGACGCGCTCGAGTACGTAAGCGATGCCAAGTCCGGAAATGGCGGCTTCGGCCATGATTTCCGGGCTGTCGAGGGTCAATTGGCAGACGGGATCAATGGTCAGTAACTGCCCCTGTTTTTCGAACTCCCATCGATAAGGTTTACCACTTGGCATTCGGATGCCGATGCACTGATGGCCAAGCAGATCATTCGGGGTCAACGGAAGTGGACGCGCTCCGAGGTAATCCGGAGACGCGACGGTTATAAACCGAATCTGCGGGCCTATGGGTACTGCAATCATGTCTTGAGGTATCGACTCACCCAAACGAATGCCCGCGTCGAAGCCGTTGGCAACGATGTCAACGAAGCGACCATCGGTGACAAGATCGACTGACATCTGCGGGAAACGTCGCAGGAATGTCGGCAGAGCCCCCTCCATCAAAACGCGGGCAGCCTGGTCACTCGCATTGATGCGCAAGGTGCCACTTGGGAGGTCGCGGTACTCATTGACTTCATCGACCGCCAGCGCAAACTCTCGCAACACCGGCTTCAACCGACTCAGTAGACGCTCACCCGCTGCCGTAGGAGAGACGCTGCGTGTGGTGCGATTGAGTAAACGAACCCCGAGCTTTGCTTCAAGTGTTCTCATCAAATGGCTAAGCGTGGACGCCGACAACCCCAATTCATCCGCTGCTTTACGGAAGCTTCGGTGAGCGACGATCAGCGCCAGAGCACGGACATCATTGAGTGAAAGGGGCAGTTCATTCATGGCTATTTTTCATCACGTCATCCACATTCTGCTCGATAGTAACAGCAGTTCCGCGCATTTAGGATGAGTTCCATGCCAGCCAACCCGGCTTGCCATGAGGAGAACCCACCGATGAATAAAACCTGGTTAGTCACTGGCAGCTCGTCCGGCATTGGCCTGGCAGTCGTTGAGCAACTGCTGGAACGAGGGGATCGCGTGGCGGCTACGTTGCGTAAACCTGGCGCACTCAGCCATTTGAAAGAGCGGTACGGCGAACAGCTGTGGACAGCGGCCCTAGATGTGAACGATACCTCCGCCATTGGGGATGTCGTTAGCCGTGCATTCACTGAACTGGAGCGCATTGATGTCGTGGTCAGCAGCGCGGGCTACGCATTATTCGGCGCCGCAGAGGAATGCAGTGACGAACAAATCGATCAGCAATTGCAAACTAACCTGGTCGGATCAATCCAGCTGATTCGCGCGTGCCTGCCTTTCTTGCGTCGACAAGGGGGCGGTCGAATTCTGCAACTATCGTCTGAGGGCGGCCAAATCGCTTATCCCAATTTCAGCCTTTACCACGCCAGCAAATGGGCCATCGAGGGTTTTGTCGAATCAGTCGCGCAGGAAGTTGCGCCCTTTGGCATTCAGCTCACCCTCGTATAGCCAGGCCCGACGCGTACGAACTTTGGTGCGGCCCTGGTCTGCCCTCCGGTGATGGCGGAATACGAGCACACGCCTGCCGGCGAGGTACGTAGAGCAGTTGCCAGTGGTGCTTTCCCTCTGACCGGAGATCCGCAGAAAATGGCCAAAGCCATGCTGCAGATCGCCGAAGCCAGTCCAGCGCCAAAGCGCCTGCTGCTAGGAACCGGGGCGTATGAGCGTGTCCACGCAGCGTTGATCCAGCGGGTGGCCGAACTTGAGCAGTACAAGGCAATTGCGATGAGCACCGAGATCGACTGAGCGAGGTTCAGTGCGTTGCAACAGCTGTCCGCGGCCTCTGAAGAACGCCGCGTTAATAGAAAGCTACGGCATCGCTTTGGCCCCCTTGACGTGGTGCTGTAGATCGCCGGCAAAACTCAACGTTACCTCACGACGGGTGAACCGCCACTCCCCATCACGCAGCTCGAACTGGTCGAGGTACTTGCCAGCACAGATAGGCTGCAAGGCAAAACCATCGAGCTGTTGATGCACGGTGTAATAGCTTGCCGAACGGGCTTTATCGCCCTCAGGAGCGATATCAATCAGTGCGTTGGTGATCGAGTGCCATGTGCGGGGGGTCCCATCGGCATGTATCTGAAGCCCCGCCTGGAAGAAAGCCAACAACCCCTCTACCGAAGACGCCTCGTTGCCAAGCACATGAATGACCGCATGTTGAAGCACTTCGGCCACCCCAGCGAAATCTCCGCTGTCGAGACGATGGATGTAGGTGGCATGAAGACGATGAATGGCGCTCTCGGCGGCGAGTCGCGCAACGATCTCTGTCTGGTTAATCATGAAGCTCTCCAGGGCGGTAGCCCTCAAAGAAATAATGTGGGGGTGGGTCATACGTTTGAATGGCTCAGCAGATGGCCTTGGCCGTGGCCCACAACGACTTCTGAAGAGCAATGACGTGGGTGCGTGGGTCGTCAACATCCCGGCCGATGAGGGTCAGTTCGACGCTTCCACAGTTGGGCGAACTGTCGAGCGTACGGCGACCCGCCACTAACACTGCGAGGCACCGCCATCAGCGAACAGCTCGACGCCGTTGACATAGCTGGCTGCGTCACTTGCCAGGAAAGCCACCGCAGCGCCAATTTCATGGGCCTGGCCGATACGCCCAATGGTGCTTTTTTCACTCAGGGACTTGATCACTTCTTCTGCGTGCTCTGCGAGCATGTTGCGCAGCGATTGGGTATCCACAGGACCTGGGCTCAACAAGTTGATCCGCACGCCGCTTCCTTTGATATCGAGTGTCCAGCTTCTCACCAGCGTTCGCAGAGCCGCTTTGGTTGCGCCGTACACGCTCAAACCCGGACCGGGATCGATGGAGGCCGTAGAGCCGATGATGACAATGCTCCCGCCCTTGCCCATGAGCGCAAGCGCACCCTGAACGGTGAAGGTCACGCCCTTGACGTTGGTGTTGAATACGCGGTCGAAGTAGGCCTCTGTGATGCTGCCGAGCGGAGCGATCTCGCCCATACCTGCGTTGGCGACCAGCACATCGATTCGGCCATGACGGGTCTTGATGGTGTCAAACAGAACAGCCAGATCCGCAAGCACGGAAACATCCGCAACCACCGCGCTGGCACGCTCTCCGAGGGTTGGCAGCGCTTCGTTCAGCTGTTCCTGCCGACGTCCCGTGATCACCACTGTGGCCCCCTGCTCAGCCAGCGCCTGGGCGATGGCAAGGCCTAATCCCGACGACCCTCCGGTGACGAGAACGATTTTTTCTTGAAACTGCATGCTGATGCTCCTGCGTCTGTACCAACGGATAACGAATCTATGTAGTGAACACTATATAAAGCGCACGACATGCGCAATATATTTAGTGACCACTATATAAACCATCCGTTAGCGTCATGCAGTTGCCCTGGTATATAGCGGCCGCTACAATCGCTGGCCACACCGATGAGATGACCATGACCGACAGAATCCGCCAACGCCGTCCTGCTTTCGACAGAGAAGCTGGCGTCGCCATTGCCCAGGCCATGTTCCATGAACACGGCTTCGACGCGGTGAGCCTGACGGATCTGGTCGAAGCCATGGATATCAAACCGCCCAGTTTCTACGCCGCGTACGGCAGCAAGGCTGAGTTGTTCGAGAAGGCAATGTTGCGCTACGCCCACGAGCACGCCCTGCCTTTGGACAAACTGCTCGCGCCGGGGCGGCCGGTGCCGGAAGCGCTCGCTGGGTTGTTGGTCACGGCAGCGAAACAGTACGGAAAAGACAATGTCCTGCGAGGCTGCATGATCACCGAGGGCATGCGTGCGGACGACGAGGTTGCCCGCCAGATGGCGCAAAACCTGGCAGAAGGAGGCCTCAAGACGATCCGGGATTATCTTGACCAGGCTATTCCCGAAAAAGCCCAGTGCCTCACCGACTACCTTTCAATCACCTTGCGCGGCCTATCATCCGCCGCGTGTAACGGCATGCCCCGCAAACGGCTGATCGAGGCCGCACAGACCGCGGGCCGGTTCATTGCTCAAGAACTTGGCCGCTCGCAGGCTTGAATGCTGCTCATCCGTGATCACTGTGCCGGCAATACTCCTGGCAAACTCGATGCCGACCACGTTTACAGGCGTCGTAAAGCCTGCCTGCCTTTCTCCGCGCAAAACCCTGCGAGCCGCCTCGAGATCCACCAGATGTTGACGATTGCGCCCCCCTGTTTCGAAAGGTAGATCCAACGCCTTTGCCCGCCCGGCAGCCATCCGGCCGATATGACCCGTGGCGCCATAAATGAGAAGTGTGCTCATTGCGCGTGCTGCCAGTTTTTATAGACAAATTCCAGGCTGTACCCATCCGGGTCCAGCACATTGGCGGCGTAGTAATCAGGGTCGTAGTGCAAGCGTGCCCCGGGGGTACCGTTGTCGACAGCGCCATGGGCAAGGGCTGCGGCATAGGCAGCGTCCACTTCGGCTTTGCTGCGGGCGACAAATCCTAAATGTACCGCCTGCCCACTCACCAATCCCTCGCGTAACCAGAAGAACATCCGGCCATTGGCGCCAAACCCCTTCAGGTCAGGGTGCCCAGGCGGGCCATCCTTGCCGTCGTAGTCCAGTCGCGCGGTGATCCCCAGCGGCATCAGCGCCGCCTCGTAGAAACGAACGGAGCGTGTGGTATCGCTTACCGACAGGAAAATATGATCCAGCATTGAGCAACCCTCAGATGATGTATCCGCCTGCGACTTCGATAGTTTGCGCATTAATCCAGGCGCCCTCTTCCGACAACAGCATGGCAATGACCCGCGCCACGTCTTCGGGCTCGCCCACCCGCCCTAGCGCGGTCTGCCCGGCGAGCAAGGCTTCGAACTCACCGTTCAGGCCCCCCCCCAACTCGGTACGAATCGCGCCAGGGGAAACTGCATTGACGCGGATACGTCGTTCGCCGAACTCCTTGGCCATGTAGCGAGTTAGCACCTCCAGCCCACCTTTGAAAGCCGCATAAGGCGCTACCCCGGCCGTCGCCACGCGAGCAGTCGCGCTGGTGATGTTCACGATGCTCGCGTTCTCGGCGAACAGCGGCAGCAATGCCTGAGTCAGGAAAAAAGGCCCCTTGAGGTGGACACTGAAGAGCCCGTCGAACTGCGCCTCGGTGACCGACTCCAGCGGATTGAACACGCCGTAGCCCGCGTTGTTGACCAGGCCCGCGAGCACGGTTGTGTCCCAGGTGTTTTGAAGAAGCGTGGCGACTCTGGTGCGAAAAATTTCGAAGCTGGCGACATCGGCAACATCGAGTTTGAGCGCAACGGCCTTGCCGCCAGCCTGCTCGATGCGCCTTACGACCCCATGCGCGGCGTCCGGATGGGTGTTGTAGGTGAGGATGACCCCCATGCCGCGCTGTGCTGCATGCTCCGCTGCACTCGCTCCAATGCCACGGCTGCCACCGGTGATGACGATAACGCCCATGATTCGCTCCGCTGCCTGTTGAATGAGCCTTCACGGTAAGGGACTGCGTCTTGAGGAGCGCGACGGTTCCTACTCGAAACCTGCCTGTTTCTGCTTTTTGCTTGCGTGGTCGGCCGTGTCCACGTCAGCATGCCCGGCATGAACAGTCCACTGAATGAACTCCGCGCCTTGGCCGCCAAGGCCGAAAACCGTCGCACCGAGACGGGAATACCGCGCGTGGCCATGGTCCAGGGCAAGATCCCGGAGCACATGCTGGCCGCGGTCTACGATCCGATGATCAACCTGATCCTGCAAGGCAGCAAAACCATGACCGTGGGCGACCGGACGTTGCATTACGACCCGGCGACCTATTTCGTCATGTCCATCGAGCTACCAGCAGTGGGCGCCGTGCACCCAGCCGCCAGCGGCGAGCCGTACCTGGCGGTCAGCCTGACACTCGACCCAATGGTGTTGTCCACGCTGCTGTCAGACCTGCCCAAACCTGCCGACCGCCATGATAACGATCCGGGCTTCTCGGTAGCCGCCACGACACCTGAATTGATGGATGCGTGGGTGCGTATGCTGCGACTGATGGGTAAGCCTGACGATATTGCTGCTTTGGCGCCCGCTTATGAGCGCGAGATTCTGTTTCGGGTTTTGCAAGGGCCTCATGGCTGGATGTTGCGGGAAATCGCCGCGCCTGACACGGCCATGGCCAGGGTGAACCAGGCGATTCATTGGATACGCCGTGACTATGCTCAACCGATCAGGGTCGAGAGCCTGGCGCACAGAGCAGCCATGAGCGTTTCGGCCTTCCATCGTCACTTCAAGGCAGTCACCACGTTGAGCCCCTTGCAATATCAAAAGCGGGTACGCCTGCTTCAAGCGCGGATGCTCATGGTCGCCAGCGCCAGAAGCGTCACGTCGGCTGCATTCGAGGTGGGCTATGAAAGCGCGACTCAATTCAGTCGAGACTATGCGCGGGTTTTTGGGCTGCCTCCGGCGAGAGACGCCGCGAGGATACTGGAAGCAACTAAGGCCTGAGGGTATTTGCGCTTACTGCCCAGGCCTTCCAGGCTATCCGCATCGACTGTGCGCTTAGCGCTGCGGTCCATCCAGCAACACCCAGAGCCGTACGATCTTGCCATCGATGACTTGCACCACATCGACACCCCTCACGATGACCGGCCCGTTGGCTGGCCCCGCACGCCATTTCAGATAGCCCAACCCGTGATGCCCGACGGCTATGCCGTCAGCCACAAAAGAGAAGTCAGGTCCGAATTGTTCGAGTAACGCGCCGGCGACGTCCGATATCGCGGCTTGGCCGGTCACAATGCCCGTTGGTTCATACATCGTCGGCTCACTGACAAACAATTCACTGACAGCGGCACGCCGCCTGACGCCATCTCGTTCGCTGAACACCCGCTCAAGGTTGGCGCGCAGAAGTGTGTTGTAGTCAGGCTCGCCAAGAGCCGTCGATGCTGCATTCAAATGAGTCATGGCACTACCTCGGGTTGCGTTAAAAAGTCACTTGATCAAGCGGGTGCCTTTTAGTCCACTGATGGACGCTCAGATAGCAGTAGACGCTATCGTGAATGCGTCCATTCGGCCTCAGGGGATCAGCAGAATCGAGCCGGTGTGCCTGCGCGCCGCGATGGCTTGATGGGCCAGCGAGGCGTCTTCCAGTCGATAACGGGAGAGCTCCAGGTCGCCCAGCGCCCCTTCGCGAAAACGTTCGAACAGCTCCGATGCCGCCATGTCCTGATTGGTCGCGTTGACGTACTGCGGCGTTGAAGGCTGGACATACCGAATGCCCCGAGCCGCCAGCAAAGCAGTGTCGGCCGTGACTGCGCCCGAAGCGTTGCCGACGTGAATGAGATCTCCACCGTCGCGCAGCGCGCTGATCGAAGCCTCCAGCGTGTTCCGACCGACCAGGTCGTACACCACGTCGACGCCGATCCCGCCGTTCAGGGCTTTGATTCGCCCAGCCAGATCAGGCTCATCCGAACGCAATACATGGTCGAGCCCCCAGCCCTGGACGATGGCGGCCTTGCTCGCTGAGCCCACTGTCCCGATGACGGTGGCGCCCAGCGATTTCGCCCAATGAACAAGCAAGCTTCCGACTCCGCCGGATGCGCCATGCACCACGACGGTCTCACCGGCCTGAACCCCATGAACCTGCCTGACCAGCGCCCACGCTGTCAGCCCCTTCGACAGCAGCCCGGCAGCCTGCTCACTGGAGATATCGTCAGGAAGTTTGATCAGTGCGCTGGCATCGATCACCCGACGATCCGCGTAGGCGCCGAACGCGAAGAAGTAAGCGACGCGAGCGCCCACCTTCAGGCGCTCCACGCCAGCGCCGACGGCCTCGACAATCCCCGCCGCCTCTACGCCCATGCCGAACGGCAGCGGAACCTTGAAGGTGCCATCCCTGAACATCGTATCGACAAAATTCACGCCGATGGCTTCGTGGCGTATCTGCACTTGCTCGCGGGAGGGAGACTCCAGATCGAAGGTTTCGTGATTCAGAACGGCGGGTGTTCCTTGCTGGTAAATCCGGATGCGTTGAGTCATGACAGCCTCGTAATCGGAATTTTAAACGTGTGAAGTTGAATGCCGAAGGTCCGCAGGCGGGGCGTCGGCACTGCCAATCGGATTGATGAGTCTGGGTCTATCAGGCGCTCTGGCCGCCATCGACGTTGAGAGTGGCGCCTGTGATATAGGAAGCCTCGGGGCCAGCGAGGAATGACACGGCAGCGGCGATATCTTCTGGCTGACCGTAACGCCCCAGCGCTGCCAGGCCTGCAAGGAACGGCGAGTGGTCGGCGGTTTCGGGGTTCATCTCAGTGTTGATCGCGCCCGGTTGAATGACATTCACCGTGATGTTGCGAGGCCCCAGATCCCGAGCCCAACCACGGCTGTAAGCAGCCACTGCGGCTTTGGTCGCCACATAGTCGGCAGCACCCTGGAACGGCACGTGGTCGGCGCCGGTGGTGCCCAGCGAAATGATTCGCCCGCCGTCATTCATCAAGCCGACCGCCGCGCGGACAGCGGTCACTACGCCGCCGACGTTTACGGCTTGCTGGCGGTCGAACGCTGCGATGTCAGCATCAGGGTCACTGACGTGGCCGGTGACAAAAACGCCGGCGCTGTTGACCAGGATATCCAGACGACCGAAGTGTTGATGGACCTGTTTGACCAGTGCAGTCACTTGCGCGGTATCGCCTTGATCGGCCTGGACGGCCAGCGCCTGCACACCGTGCCGCTCGATGTCGACAACCACCTGTTGCGCCTGCTCAGAAGATTTCGCGTAGCTGAACGCGACATGAGCGCCGTCAGCGGCCAGACGTTTTGCGATAGCGGCACCAATGCCACGAGAGCCGCCGGTTACCAGTGCCACTTTGCCTTTGAGTTGCTGAGCCATGTGTTTGATCTCCCCTGAGCCAATCGGAATGAGTGGCTTCGTTTCGGTGAGATCAATTTAAGTGATAGCTAACGCGGGATAAATTAGCTAAAAAGAACACCACTGTTCCTTAATACGGGCTAATAAACACGTCTCCCATTCGCCGGGTCAGTTATCACATGGACTATTTCACCGCAGTCAAAGCGTTCATTCAGGTGGTAGAAGCAGGAAGCTTCGTCAAGGCGGCGCAGACGATGAGCCTGCCGCGCAACACCGTCACCAAGCACATTCAGTCGCTTGAAGGTCATCTGCGCGTGAAGCTGCTTAACCGCACCACACGACGCATTTCGCTCACCAATGATGGAACCGCTTATTACGAGCGCATGGTGCGGGTGGTTGATCAATGGCTGGAGGCCGAGTCGGACTTGGCCAGCGCCCAGGCGCGTCCCCACGGCCGCTTGCGCGTAGACATGGGCTCGACCATGGCGACGATGCTGGTGTTGCCTGCGCTGCCGCAATTCCAGAAGCGCTATCCAGAGCTGCAACTGGACATTGGGGTGAGCGACAGGCCCGTCGATCTGCTGGGCGACCGAGTTGATTGCGTCATTCGCGGCGGTACGTTGAACGATCCGTCGCTGATCGCCAGGCGCCTGGGCAGCCTCACGTTTGTCACGTGCGCCACACCTGGGTACCTCGCCCACCATGGAACGCCGCTGCACCCGGGCGATCTGGAAACGGGCCACCAGATGGTTCGTTACTTCTTTGCAGGGACTAACCGGCGGCTGCCCGTGGAGTTTGTCAGGGGGGATGAGCGCATCACGGTCGATGCACCTTATTTCGTCTCGGTTAACGACTCGAATGCCCTGCTTGTGGCCGCGCTGTCGGGCATGGGTGTCCTGCAAACGCTGATGTTCATGGCCGAACCCCACTTCCAGTCCGGCGCATTGGTGCAACTGCTGGAGGACTGGTCGCTGGAGCCGAATCCGATCTACATCGTCTATTCACCCAACCGCCATTTGAGTGCTCGCGTGAGGGTGTTCGTTGAATGGCTCGTCGAGCTGTTTGAAGCGAAGGGATTGCGCTGACGGCTTTGCATACGAACGTTGGGGAGCTCGTCAGCAAGATTCTCCTGCAAGCATCCTCTGATGGAAGTGCGGCAGATAGTGCAATGCATACATGGCAGCCTCCCGCTGCATTTCATGTCGGTCGCCGAAGAAACGATGACGCCGAGTGAACATCGCAATCCGCCCTTGCGCGACAAAGCCCCAGGCAAAACACACGGTGCCAGCAGGAATACCGTCCACGTCCTCCTCACCGCAGAGGCCGGTCGTAGCAATCACCGCTGTCGCAGGACTGTCACGCAATGCCCCGGCCGCCATCTCTTGCACAACCTCATTACTGGTCAGGTTGAAGTTTTTGATCGTCTCGAAGCTAACACCCAGGAGGCGATGTTTCGCCTCGGGGGAGTACACAACGTAGCCGCTCTCGACGACATCTGCGCAATGAGGAATTTCGGCCAGTAGCGAGATAATCCGCCCTGCAGTACAAGACTCGGCGGTCGTCAGATACAGCGAATGCGTCTGCAGGTACGTCACAACGTCGCGAGGCTTCATCGCAAGCTCCTTGAGTGGCTGTGTTTTCAAGATCTCTTAACGCTTCTTGACCAAAGACGCTCGGCAAAAGTTTTAGCCAGGCAGACCACCGGGAACACGTTCACCCATTACTTAGCGCAAGAGAGCTCACGTCAGACGGGAATGATGGAGATCTTCCCGTTGCGTTCCAGGATTGCATATTTGATCTGATCTACTCGCTCGAAGCCCTGCCCAATTCTCGCAGCTTCCATGATGTCGTCTTCCTGAATCCGCGCTTCGTGCATGCGATGACGCAAGAACACGCCGTTTTCCACCACAATGGTCGGCCCTCCATCGATCAGTTTCGCCACGCCCTTGAATCGACGTTTAATCAATGAAAACCCGATATCGATCACCATTAACGTGACGATGACCAGGACGGCATTGGTGACGGAGAAGTCATCACCGAGTAACGCTTGCTGGGTCGCTTCGCCGATCACCATCAGCAAGACGAAATCAAAGGATGTCAGCTCCCCTAGCGATCGCCTGCCGGATATTTTGAACAGCACCATGAGTGCAAGGTAGATTGCGCCCGCGCGTAAGACTGCATCCATGTGGCACCTATGGGTAGATGAATTGAGTGACTGGAATGCGGCCGCCAGCGACGATACCGACCTCGCTTTTGAAGAGCCCGACCCCACTGCTCCGCCAGGATAAGTAGAGTGTCGCGGCTCCACGTTTATCAGCCATCAGCGTGAGCGCCAGACCGTCGGACGTACCTGCAGATGTCAGGGGCTGCGGCTGGATCGAATCGATGCTGAAGCCTTCCAGCATTGCGCTGCCAATCAGCACCGTGACCGCTTGATCGGGTTTACCCTGAGTTCGTATGATCATCGAGTTTGAACCGCCACTGCGATGGAAACGTTCGTACTGCACCGTCAGATCCTGTTGATCGCTGACCGTTACGAGCGAGCTGAGCGGCCCCCTCGAAAACAAGCCAAGCAGGGTCAGGACCACCACCGCCAGAAGCACATACCAACCCACCCGCTGAAATCGCCAGACTTTGCGCTGCAGCTGGATATCCTCAGCGACAGGGTGCTCGCGATCCTTCATCTCATGCTCTAACCCGCCCATGCGCCTCGCCCCGGTAAATGATCCATCATGACCTTGGGAATCTCCCGTCATGCCGCTCTCAATGGAGCGGCCTGCCCCCAACATAGTTCAAGAGCCTCTTTATGCCGGCCGCGTCCTGACCTTTTCACAGACTCCTGGCTCGTGATGAAACTCGCTCGGCAGCCTGCAAGTTCAATAGCAAGAACCAGGTTGCGGACACCCGCGAGCGTGAGTAATTTAAGCGCTCAAACGTACTGGAGATGACCATGGACTTTCGAGTAACCGGACTTGACGCTGAACCCTTCCGCGCATTTTTCGGACTGTCTGACCAGGAGCTTGGTTTACTGGGGATCATTCGATACACCGTCGATAAGCATCCGGGTTACCCCGACCGTATCGAGATGAAAGATGCAGCGCTGGGCGAATGCATGCTTCTGCTCAACCATGTTTGCCAACCCGCCAACACTCCGTACCGCGCCTCACACGCTATTTACGTGCGAGAGGGTGCGACGCAAACCTATGACGCGATCAACCAGGTTCCTGAGTCGATGCGAATTCGTCTGCTATCGCTGCGTGCTTACGCTGAAGACGGAATGATGATTGACGCAGATGTCGCGGAGGGAGTCGCCATTGAGCCCATCATTACTCGAATGTTTGATAACCCAGCAGTGAGCTACATTCACGCGCACAATGCCAAGCGTGGCTGTTATGCAGGGCGTATTGATCGAGCCTAGCGGGGAACTGGCAACATCCGCATGTTAGCGTCAGGCACATAGGTCGTGCGAAGCATGCGCGCCGCTATCAACCCTGCACACAATAATGGCATTATGACTCCTTATGGAAAAATAGCATCCGGCTCGGGCGAAGCCGGATGTCATGCGCATAGGGATAAGAAATATGGCTTCGATTCAGGTGGATGGTGAGGACAAGACCTCAAAGATCAGCGACTGGGCGATTCGCTGGAGCGAAAAGTCCGAAGCTTTGGAGCTGACCTGTCACTTTCCTTCGAAGAAAAAATATAGCCGTCCGCTCAGTGACTGCCAGGTCTCGCCCACTCGCGAACTGAGCAATGCATTGCTCCACAAGACCGGCAGCACGATCGTCACGCCCATTGCAAAAGCCACGATCTATGGCGAGCGATACGCCGTCGTGCACTACCCGGGCTGCAAAAAGCCCTATGTCTTCAAGATGGACGGGATCGGCTTTACCGCACCGACTTCAATGAAGGACACGCCCGCCTACCTCTATTTCACCAGCGTGGCGAGTGCCCGACAGGATCATGCCAAGTCGGAGACTGATCGTGAAATTGCCGGCAACGTGGTACGCCAGCTTGGAAAACTGCCCGCCATCGCTGGCACTGCCTTGCAGGCCTATTGCACGGGGTGCAACGGCACGCTGCAACCGGGTCAGGGGCTCATCTATCCGTTCGGGCTTAACGAGAGTCAGCTTCAGGCCGTGGAGCGGGCGTTCAGCGCGCAAATCAGCGTGATCGAAGGCCCGCCGGGGACGGGTAAAACCCAGACGATCCTCAACATCCTCGCCAATATTCTGTTACGTGGGCAGACGGTAGCGGTGCTGTCCAACAACAATGCTGCGGTGGAAAACGTCTACGAAAAGCTGGAGAAACATGGCCTGGGCCACTTGCTCGCCAAGCTTGGCAACCAGGACAAACGTGAGGCCTTCTTCGCCGACCTGCCTGCGTGGCCATCAAACGCGACCGAGCCAGCGCCCTCCCTGGATGAAATCCAGGCCTTGCTGAGCCGCTTGAAGCAGCACCTGCACAACCACAACAGGGCGGCACAACTGCAAATCGAGCTGGACGAGCTGATTATCGAGCGACGTTACCTGCAGCAGTGGCAGGTGGAAAGCGATGTGCAGGCCACAGGCTCGCTCGACAAGTACGGCCTGACACCGCAAAAAACTGCGGACCTCATGGCCTACCTCGCTTACCTCGGCGAGCAGCGCATTCATCTCAAAGACCGCATCGAACTCGTGCTCAAATTCAGAATCTTTCGCACCAGGCCATTCGCTGAGGGCGAGGCGCGCATGGCCGTTTTCCATGCACTGCAGATGCATTACTACGACAATTCGCTACGGGACAAGGAAGCGGAATTGCAGGCGTGCCGTGACTCGCTGGCACGCGCGAATTTCACCGCCCTGCTCAAAGAACTGACCACAGCATCAATGCTCCATCTGAAGCAGCATTTGCAACGTGAGGCTCCGCCGTCGAACCGCTTTGATGTCAAAACTTACTGCAGGCATTTCGATGACTTCTTGAAGCGCTTCCCGATTCTGGGCAGCGGCACGCACTCCATCGTCAATTCAATCGCGCAGGGCGCGGTCCTCGACTACGTGATCATCGATGAAGCCTCTCTGCAGGACATTGTCCCGGGCATCCTGCCGCTGGGCTGCGCAAAGAACCTGATCGTCGTCGGCGACAACCGCCAGTTGCCGCATATCCCTGTGGCGCTGGGGCTCCAGGCGCCCGCCGAGGCGTACGATTGCGAGCGCTACAGCTTGCTGGACTCGTGCATTGCCGTGTTCCAGGACGCGCTGCCCAGAACCCTGCTCAAAGAACATTACCGCTGCCATCCCAGGATCATCCAGTTCTGCAACCAGCAGTTCTACGACAACGCACTGGTGCCGATGACTGAGGACAAGGGCGAAGCGCCCCTGCGCCTCGTAGTCACAGCCAAGGGCAACCACACCCGGAGAAACACCAACCTTCGGGAGTTGGACTCCCTGCTGAAAACACTGGAGAACGAGGGGCAGCGTGTCGGGATCGACGGCGAAGGACGCGGTTACATCGCCCCGTTTCGGGCGCAAGTCAGCCTTGGAGACATGCACTTGCCGACGGATTTCGTGAAGGACACCGTGCACAAGTTTCAGGGCCGCGAATGCGACGAGATCGTTTTCTCCACCGTGCTGGACAAGAAGCGCTACAACCAGGCGCGAACACGCCTGGACTTTGTCGACGCCCCACGGATGATCAACGTGGCAGTTTCCCGGGCCAAACATCGCTTCACCCTGGTGACCGGCGACGAGGTATTCACTGAAAACAATGGGCACATCGCCGCGCTGATCCGCTACATCAGCTATTACGCACAGGACGAGCAGATCGTACGCGCGCCGGTGGTATCGGCATTCGACCTGCTGTACCGCGAGTACGACCAATCTCTGGCACGTTTGAACGGCCGTCTGAGACCCGAGGATTCACGCTACAAGTCCGAGCAGATCGTGGCGCAGTTGCTGCGCCAGGCGCTGTCCGCCCCGGCGTGTCAGGCATTGAAGTACCACACACAGATTCAGCTGGATAAGCTTGCATCGCCGGGTCGCCTCGACTGGACGGAGGGCCAGCGAGCGTTCATGAGGCGTGCCAGTTGCGACTTCGTGATCTATTTCAAAGTGGGCAAAACACCAATAGGGGTGATCGAAGTCGATGGCGGGCACCACGACCTGCCCGTGCAGGCAGCCCGGGACGCCATGAAAAATGAGATTTTGGCTAGAAGCGGCATTCCTATTCTGCGGCTGCGGACTATCGAGAGTGACATTGAGCGCAGGGTTGGCGACTTTATCGGACAGTGGGCCAGTCCTGCGCATGGCGCATAAGCGTTGGGTGCTGAGGCGCTCAGTTGAGCGCCGCGAACGGCAAGCGCTCCGCCAGCGCCTGCGCAAGGTAGCGGGCGAAGACCGAGATGCGTCGGGGGATATGCTGTCGGTGCTGATACACCGCAAAAATGTCAGCCTTCGGTGCCTGGTAATCAGTCAATACGGCCTGCAGGCGCCCGCTTTCAAGGTGTTGCTGAACATTCCAGCGCGACCGCAGAATCAATCCATGCCCGTCCAGCGCCAGGCTCAACGCCACCTCGCCATCATTACTCGACAGCGTCCCGCTGACCTTGTGCGAGTAATTCCGGCCATCTTTGCTGAAGCGCCAGATCGCGTAATCGCTGCCGAACTGTCGCAGAACAATGCAGTTATGCTGCCCCAGATCCGCCACACGCGTCAGTTCAGGCGCTGCTTCAAGGTATCGCGCAGAGGCGCAGAGAATGCGTGGATTCTCCAGCAGACGAATGCCGATCAACCGTGAGTCCGGCGGCTCGCCCATGGACACGCCGATGTCGAATTGATCGTCCAGCATGCTCAGTGGTTGGCTGGTCAGCTCGAGAGAAATCTCAAGTTCCGGGTGCAGCCGGGCGAAGCTCGATACCACGGGGGCGAGATGCTGCCGCCCGAAACCCAGCGTGCCATTGATCCGCAACCTGCCTTGCAGCGTAGGCTGTCGGCTGCCTAGCGCACTTTCCAGCTCCTCGAGCTCGCGCAGAATCGGACGACCTCCCTCCAGATACAGCACCCCTTCTGAGGTCAGCGACAATCGGCGCGTGGTTCGCTGCAACAACTGCACCCCGAGCCTGGCCTCCAGTTGGCTGAGCCGTTTGCTCACGGCAGGCAGCGAAAGTCCTAGATGGCGCGCGACTTCGGTAAGGCTGCTGCGGGTAGCCACCTGCTGAAAGAAACTCAGGTCATCGATCATGCTCATGGATTCTTTCCTGAAAACTAAGAATGGCTTTCCAGCAAGACTAATTATTAATCAAGAGACACTGCATACACTGAGACTCATACCTCAATCAACCCTGGAGTCGAATCCATGAGCAGAACCCAGTACAAAATTGCAGTGATCCCCGGCGACGGTATTGGCAAGGAAGTGATGCCCGAAGGCGTGCGTGTACTCGACGCGGCGGCCGCCCGGTTCAATCTGGAACTGAAATGGGACTGGTTCGACTTCGCCAGCGCCGATTACTAGCTGGCTCACGGCAAGATGATGCCGGACGACTGGTTCGACACCCTCAAGGGTTACGACGCGATCTACTTCGGCGCCGTGGGCTGGCCGGACGTAGTGCCTGACCACATTTCGTTGTGGGATTCGCTACTGCAGTTCCGGCGTGAATTCGACCAGTACGTCAACCTGCGCCCCTGCCGTCTCATGCCCGGCGTGAAGGCCCCGCTGGCGAACCGCAAGCCCGGCGACATCGATTTCTGGGTGGTGCGCGAGAACACCGAAGGCGAGTACTCCAGTGTCGGCGGCAAGATGTTCCCCGGAACTGATCGCGAAATCGTGCTGCAGGAAACCGTGATGACCCGCATCGGCGTCGATCGTATCCTCAAGTTCGCCTACGACCTGGCGCAAAGCCGTCCGAAGAAGCACCTGACCTCGGCCACCAAATCCAATGGCATCGCGATCACCATGCCCTACTGGGATGAGCGCGTCGTGGAAATGGGCAAGAAATATCCGGATGTTAACGTCGACAAGTACCACATCGATATTCTTACTGCGAACTTCGTCCTGCACCCGGACTGGTTCGACGTGGTGGTGGCTAGCAACTTGTTCGGCGACATCCTTTCCGACCTGGGCCCTGCGTGCACCGGCACTATCGGCATCGCCCCTTCGGCCAACATCAACCCGGAGCGCAATTTCCCGAGTCTGTTCGAACCGGTGCATGGTTCAGCGCCCGACATCGCCGGAAAAGGCATCGCCAACCCGATCGGGCAGATCTGGTGCGGCGCGATGATGCTTGAGCACCTGGGCCAACCCGAAGCAGGCGCCGCGGTGCTGACCGCGATCGAAACCGTGCTTGCGATGGGCCCGGAGAATGCGCCCCTGACCGCCGACATCGGTGGCACCGGCAACACTGAATCGCTGGGCAAGGCCATTGCTGCGGCGGCGTCTGGACATCCTTGAGCACCATCGCAGGCGCATTCACTCAGGCGTGGTCTCGTCTCTAATGTCCCTCGCCTGTTCGTGCAGCGCTGCGATGAGCGTGCCTGCAACCGGGGTTCTCAACCCGTTGCTTAGCAGAATGATACCCACCGGCGGTAACTCGATCGGCACCTCCAGCGGCAAGGTATGACCCAGACCAACGGATTCGAGGTAATCCGCGACTTTACTCGCGACGAAACAGACGCAGTTTCGTTTGCGCATGAACGTCATCGTCACCAGGAAAGACGAGGTTTCGATGATGTCAGCCGGGGGTTGCAGGCTGTGCTTGTAGAACATCTGATTCAGCTTGATCCGCGAGGATGCCCAGGCCGGGGGAACAACCCAAGGCAGCGTCGCCAGATGATGCCAGTCAGGTCGGGCCACGGTGGCCAGTGGATGATCGGCAGCGACAACCACTCGCATTGAGTCAGCGTATAGCGCCTGCGTTTCAAGGTCCGGAGAACTGTAGCCTGGCTCCAGCCGACCCACGATGAAATCGAGCTCGCCGGTGCGCAGCCTCGGCAACAGGCGCGTGAGATCACCCTCTTCTATCGACACCGCCGTGTGTGGCGAGCTGAGCTTGAGGCGGCTGACGGCGCCCACCAGCAATCCCGGTGTGGCGACAACCATTGCGCCAACGCGGATACGCCCGGCCCCGCCGCTGGCGACTGAAGCGATGTCGTCACAGGTTCGGTCAAAATCCACCAGAACCGAACGCGCAAATCGGACAACCTGCTCGCCGTAGGCAGTCGGCCGGGTCCCTCGCGTTGAGCGGATGAATAACTCAAGTCCGAACATCTTTTCGATTTCCGCCAGCGACTTGCTGACGGCCGGCTGGGTCAGCGACAGAAATTCCGCGGACCGCCCCAGATGACGAAATTCATCCAGCGCAACCACAAGCTGCAGGTGTTTGAGTTTAAGGTTGGAGCGCAAAACTCTATCGATGTCGCTCACCAGCGTTATCCCCGGCAGAAGGAGCATAGATGTCAAAAAGGTTATGAAGTATGTCCGCTTATTCATTGTTCAGCAATGTAGTCACGGGGCAGTATCGAAGAACAAAAACAATGATCGGAGACAAGCAATGCGCACTCCAGGTACCGCCAAACCGTTAAATGAACCCGTAGTGAATCAAGGGAAAAAATCCAACGCTCGTTGGGTCGTGGCAGCCCTGATGTGGTTTGCCATCGCCATCAACTATATCGATCGCACCGTTCTTTCAGTCGCAGCACCCGAGCTCATCAAAGAGTTCAGCCTGACCCCCGAGATGATGGGTATCGTTTTATCCGCTTTTTTCTGGTCCTACGCGCTGCTACAAATTCCTGCTGGCTGGGTGGCAGACAAATTCGGGCAAAAAATGGGGCTCGGGATTGCCGTAGGCTCATGGTCACTCGCGACAGCGGCGACAGGACTTGCGACAGGCTTTGCCTCCCTGGTTGGCCTGCGAGTGGCACTTGGCGTCGGTGAAGCCGGCGCTTACCCGGCCAATGCCGGGATCGCGTCCAAGTGGTTCCCGGACAGGGAGCGGGCAACCATTTCCGGGCTTTTTGACAGCGCCTCGAAATTCGGCGGTGCGGTGGCGATGCCGCTCATCGTAACCTTGATGATGGCGTTCGACTGGCGCATGACGTTTGTCATCGTGGGCCTGGTCGGCCTCGTCTGGAGTCTGGTCTGGTGGTGGTATTTCTCGGACACGCCAGAAAAACACAGAAGCGCCAACGCTGCCGAGGTGCACTACATCCGCGGTGGTCAAGCCCAGCAGCACGGTGTCGATGCCACGATCCCGATGAAGTGGTACGAGCTGCTCAAGCACCGCAATATCTGGGCGATGTGCCTGGGTTTCTTCACCATCAACTACATCTCGTACTTTTTCATCACCTGGCTGCCCACCTACCTTGTGCAGGAACAGGGGATGGGATTGCTCAAGATGGGCATGGTCGCTTCGCTTCCGCTGATTTGCGGCCTGTTTGCCGAGATCGCTGCCGGATGGCTTTCCGACCGGGTGGCCCACAGTGGACGCCTTTCGCTCACCGCGACACGCAAACTGTTTCTCATCGTGGGGCTTTCGATGGCGCTGTGTATCGGACTGGCTCCGTTGACGACGTCGGTCGAGCTCACTGTCCTTCTGCTGTGCATTGCCAAGGCCGGCACCACCGTCGCGGCTTCGCAAGTCTGGGCTCTGCCGGGTGACGTCGCGCCGAAGAACATGACGTCCACCGTAGCCGGATTGCAGAACATGGTCGCGAACTTCGGCGGCGTACTGGGGCCGGTGATTACCGGATTCATCGTTGCCTCGACCGGGTCGTTCAAAATGGCTCTGGTCTTCTCGGCGGTGCTCGGAATGCTTGGCATCCTGAACTACGCCCTGCTGTTGAAGAAGGTCGAACCCATCGTTGCGTCCACGCCGAGCGAGCCTCAGCACGCTCCCTCCTCCTCGCAGGTCTCGAGTGAACCCTATAGCCGCTGAAACCTGAAGCGCCGACGCAGGAATGACACCTGCGTTGCAACTTCTCAGACGCCGTAATCTAGCTGCCAGGATTGTTTTATGACGACTACCACGACCCATGCCACTCACAGACTGATACGTCTGCATGCCAATGACAACGTCCTCGTCGCTCGCCAGTTGATCGGCCTGGGAGACGAGCTGCCTGAACTGGGCGTCCGCATCCGGGCGCAAGTACCGGCGGGGCACAAGATTGCGGCGCAGGACATCATGTCGGGTGAACCGGTGCGTAAGTACGACACGATCATCGGTGTCGCTTCGCGCAATATCCTCAAGGGCGAGCACGTTCACTCCCACAACATCGCACTCATCGATTTCAACCGAGACCCGGGCTTCTGTGAGGATGTACGCCCTGTGGACTACGTCGCACCCGATCAACGCGCGACCTTCATGGGTATCGTGCGAGCAGACGGCCGTGTTGCCACGCGCAACTTCATCGGACTGCTGTCGTCGGTGAACTGCTCGTCGACCGTGATCAAGAAAATCGCCGAACACTTCACACCCGAGCGGCTCGCCGCCTACCCGAATGTCGATGGCGTCGTCGCATTCGCTCAGACAAGCGGATGCGGCATGTCGTCCCCCAGTCATCATTTCGACGTGCTGCAGCGCACCATCGCCGGGTATGCGCGCCACCCCAATCTGGCGGCTGTACTGATCGTTGGGCTGGGTTGCGAGCGAAACCAGGTGGCCAGCCTCGTCGATTCTCAGCATCTGGTGCCGGATCGCAGTTTGCGCACGTTCGTGATGCAGGATACCGGCGGCACGCGTGCAACCATCGCCCAAGGCATTGCCGCGATCGAAGCGATGCTGCCCGAAGCCAACGATATCAAGCGTGTTCCGGTCAGTGCGGCGCACCTGAAAATCGGACTGGAATGCGGTGGCTCCGATGGCTTTTCAGGCATCACCGCCAACCCGGCATTGGGGGCTGCGATGGATATTCTGGTGCGTCATGGCGGCACGGCCATTCTGTCCGAAACACCCGAGATCCACGGCGTGGAGTTCATGCTGACGCGACGTGCGATCAGTCCCGAGGTGGGCCAGAAGCTATTGGACCGTCTGGCCTGGTGGGAAGAATACACCCGGGGTCAGAATGGGCAGTTCAATGGCGTCGTAGGCCCCGGTAATCAAGCGGGCGGGCTGGCCAATATCTTCGAAAAATCCCTGGGGTCCGCCATGAAAGGCGGCACCACACCGTTGCAGGCGGTGTACGAGTACGCCGAGCCGATTGACAAGGCCGGCTTCGTGTTCATGGATTCACCCGGCTATGACCCTGTCGCCGCAACCGGTCAAATCGCCAGCGGCGCCAACCTCATTTGCTTCACCACCGGCCGAGGCTCGATGTTCGGGAGCAAGCCGGCGCCAACGATAAAACTTGCCAGCAACACTGCGATGTTCACCCGCCTGGAAGAAGACATGGACATTAATTGCGGCCTCATTCTTGACGGTGAGCTGTCAGTCGAGCAGATGGGTGAACGCATCTTTGAGCACATTCTGCAGGCTGCTTCAGGGGTCTCGACCAAGAGCGAATTGTTGGGGCTTGGGGATCACGAATTCGTGCCCTGGCACCTGGGTATCGTCAGCTGATCCGGCCCTCTACTCACATTTAAGGAACCTCGACATGAGCTTGAAACTGACCCGCACCGACCTGATCAGAACGCAGAATTTCATCGGTGGCCGTTGGACCACCCGAGATCCGGAGGCGCTGCTGACTGTCACCAACCCGGCCGACGACAGCTATATCGCCCAAGTGCCCGACAGCAACGCCATTGACGCCCGTGAGGCTGTCGATGCCGCGCATTCGGCCTTTGCAGCCTGGCGCGCCAAGCCTGCCAAACAGCGTGCGCAACTGATCAAACGCTGGAACGATCTGATTCTTGAACATCAGGAGGATCTGGGCAGGCTGATATCGCTGGAGCAGGGAAAACCGCTGGCTGAGGGACGAGGCGAAGTGGTCTACGCCGCCAGCTATGTGGAGTGGTTTGCCGAGGAAGCGACGCGCTCGTATGGCGATGTGATCCCGGCACCAGTCTCGGGTCGCCGCATGACGGCAATCAAGGAACCCGTGGGTGTGGTCGCTGCGATCACGCCCTGGAATTTTCCGGCGGCGATGATTGCCCGCAAGATCGCGCCAGCACTGGCAGCCGGTTGCACGGTTGTCTGCAAGCCCGCCGAAGACACGCCACTGACGTCCCTTGCGCTTGTGCGCCTGGCTGAGGAAGCAGGCTTTCCGGCAGGCATACTGAACATTGTTACCGCCTCGCGCGAGCGTACACCCGAGGTGGTAAACGCTTGGCTGGCTGATTCACGGGTGCGCAAAATCACCTTTACCGGCTCCACGCCAGTGGGCAAACACTTGGCCCGAATGTCAGCCGACACCTTGAAAAAGTGCTCGCTTGAACTGGGCGGCAATGCGCCCTTCATTGTTTTTGACGATGCGGACCTCGACGCTGCTGTGGACGGCCTCATGGTCTCCAAGTTTCGTAATGGCGGTCAGACCTGCGTGTGCCCCAATCGGATCTATGTGCAGAGCGCTGTTCACGATCAATTCGTTGAAAAGCTGGTGGCAAGAGTCAGCGCGCTCAAGGTTGGGCCAGCTTCCCACGGCGATTCTCAGATTGGTCCGATGATCAACGCGCGCGCCATCGACAAGATCGCCCGCCACGTGGATGACGCTGTTTCAAAAGGCGCAGAAATCGCCACCGGCGGTCGACATATCCGCGACGCCGTTGCAGACGGTCCGAACTACTACGCGCCAACCGTGTTGATCAATGCGACCTCGCACATGGAGCTCTGCAACGAAGAGACATTCGGCCCAGTGGCCCCCATTTTCCGCTTTACGACTGAAGCGCAAGTGATCGACCTGGCCAACGACACTCCATTCGGGTTGGCGGCCTACTTCTACACCCAGGACGTCAAACGCGTCTGGCGCGTCGCTGAAGCGCTGGAGTCGGGGATCGTGGGCATCAACGAAGGTGCTCTTGCCGCAGAGGCCGCCCCGTTTGGGGGTGTAAAAGAGTCGGGCTATGGCCGCGAGGGTTCACGCTACGGCCTTGAGGACTACATGCACATCAAATACCTGTGTCAGGGCGGCCTGAACTAGTTCCGCCCCCTACAACAAAGGAGTACAGGCAATCATGGCAAATCCCTTCAAGACCGCGATTTCACGGGGCGATAAAGTCGTCGGCCTCTGGCTTTCACTGGCCAATGCCTACAGCGCCGAAATTTGCGCCACAGCAGGCTTCCAGTGGGTGCTGATCGACGGTGAACACGCGCCAAACGACGTGCTTAGCACACTTGCACAGTTGCAGGCGGTTGCGCCCTACCCGGCCCATCCTGTGGCCCGCACGGTTGATGGCAACCCGGCAAAGATCAAGCAGATGCTCGACATAGGCGTGCAAACCTTGCTGGTGCCCATGGTCGATACCGCTGAGCAAGCCATCGCCCTGGCGGCCGCGACCCAATACCCGCCGCAAGGGAGAAGAGGCGTCGGTGCAGCGGCAGCGCGCGCCTCGCGTTGGGGAAGCTACACGGACTACCTGGAGACGGCCAATGACGATGTCTGTTTATTGGTGCAGGCTGAATCCAGGGTTGCACTCGAGAACCTTGAAGCCATCTGCGCCGTCGACGGCGTGCATGGCGTTTTCATCGGGCCGGCTGACCTGGCCGCGTCAATGGGGCATCGCGGGCATCCTGAACACCCGCACGTGCAGCAAGCGATAGAGAAAGCCATCCGCACCATTGTTGCCAGTGGCAAAGCCGCTGGCACGCTGACTGGGGATGCCAGACTCGCCCGGCACTACCTCGAACTCGGCGCCAGTTTCGTCGCAGTGGGGCTGGACCTGACGCTGCTGGCAAGGGCGACCCGCGCATTGGCAAACGACTTCGGTCTCGGCGCCTTATCGGCCGCCCCCGCAAGCGGTGCCTCACCTTACTGACTCGTCAACTCCAACAGCCGCGGCGAGGGTTGATTGTTACTCTACGCCGCGCCTTGGAGGCCTATCATCCGGCCCGCGGCAGCGCGGTTACCGGCATCTTCCGATGCGCGCTCCAGCCGCACAACGGCACTCACAACGCAGCCATTCTGCCGCCTGCCCCGCGAATGCCACTTCAACGGATGACAAAACTGTATACCATATGCGCTTCATCCCTCTGAATGACCAGCCCCGTGGCCCAGAACAAACTCAACGCGCCTGACCTTGGCAACTCCCCCTCGACGTCGGAGATCATTACCCGGCACCTGCGTGATGCCATCGTCGCCGGGCATTTTGCCGAGGATGAACCGATCCGTCAGGACGATATTGCCCGCCAATTCAATGTCAGCAAAATCCCGGTCCGTGAAGCCCTCAAGCGCCTCGAGGCTGAAGGGCTGGTCATGTTTCAGCGCAACCGCGGGGCGATGGTCACGCGGTTGTCGGAATCAGAGCTGGCGCAGATGTTTGAAGTGCGCATGCTCCTGGAAGACAAGGTGCTGCGCCTGGCCATCCCGAACATGACCGAGGCGACCTTCACCCGTGCCGAGAGCATCTGCCGTGAGTTCATCGGCGAAAATGATGTCGGTCGCTGGGCCGAGTTGAACTGGGAACTGCACGCCTGCCTCTACGAACCGGCGCACCGGCCATTCCTGGTGGGCATGATTCGCTCGGTCAACGACAAGCTGGAACGCTATCTGCGCATGCAGATGAGCCTGTCGGCGGGCAAGGATCGCGCCGATCACGAGCACCGCGAGATTCTCCAGGCCTGCCGCGAGCGCAACGTGGATTTGGCCGTGCGCCTGCTAGACGAGCACATCGCGGGCGTTTGCCAGACCCTCTTCGAGCACCTGCCCAGTGCCCGCTGAAAAAGTCCGCTGTGCTGAATTCGTCATTGTTGCTCGTTAAATCGCTCAAGCCCTGCGGCACCGTCCGCGCCACTCTTGTGTTCACTGAACTGACCCCACAAGTGGCCTCCCATGACCCGCATCCGCGTTATCGACTCGCACACCGGTGGTGAACCCACGCGCCTGGTGATCGACGGTTTTCCCGATCTTGGCACAGGCAGCATGGCCGAGCGCAAGCTGCAGCTCGCCGAGCACTACGATGCCTGGCGAGCCGCCTGCGTACTGGAACCACGCGGCAGCGATGTGCTGGTCGGCGCCCTGCTCTGCGCGCCGGTGGACCCGAACGCCAGTGCCGGGGTGATATTTTTCAATAACACCGGGTACCTGGGCATGTGCGGCCACGGCACCATCGGGCTGATCGCCTCGCTCGCCCATCTGGGCAAGATCGGCCCGGGCGTTCACGCCATCGAGACGCCGGTCGGCACCGTTCAGGCCACTTTGCATGACGACGGTTCAGTGAGCGTGCGCAACGTGCCCGCGTACCGTTATCGCAAGGCCGTCGCCCTGCAAGTGCCAGGCATCGGTATGGTCGTGGGCGATATTGCCTGGGGCGGAAACTGGTTTTTCCTGGTGGCCGAACATGGGCTGGCGATCAGCGGCGATAATCTTGACGCCCTCACGGCCTACACCGTGGCCATCCAGAAAGCCCTGGAAGACCAGGGCATACGCGGTGAAGACGGCGGGCTCATCGACCATATCGAGCTGTTCGCCGATGATGAGAAAGCCGATAGCCGCAACTTTGTGCTCTGCCCTGGCAAAGCCTACGATCGTTCGCCTTGCGGCACCGGGACCAGCGCCAAGCTGGCGTGCCTGGCGGCTGACGGCAAATTGCAGCCCGGCCAGGTCTGGCGTCAGGCCAGCGTGATCGGCAGCGATTTCGAGGGTTCATACGAGCGCCTTGAACACGGCGCCGACCAAGGCCTCAAACAGCTCGTCATTCCGACCATTCGAGGCCGTGCTTACATCAGCGCCGAAGCCACCCTGATTCTGGAAAGCGACGACCCCTTCGCCTGGGGCATTCGCTTGTGACGACCGCTGTGGCTGACGCCATCGTGATTGGCGCTGGTATCGTCGGCGCGGCGTGTGCTCAGGCGCTGGCCCGGCGCGGTCTGAGCGTGTTGGTGCTGGATGCGGGCATGCCTGGCGCCACTGCAGCGGGCATGGGCCATTTGCTGGTGCTGGACGACAACGCGGCGGAACTGGCGCTGAGCCAATACTCCCTCAAACGCTGGCGCGAGATGGCCCGTGACTTGCCGGACGACTGCGCCTACCGCAGCAACGGCACGCTCTGGCTGGCTGCCAACGCAGAAGAAATGGCCGTTGCCGAGCAGAAATTCAACACCCTGCGCGACCATGACGAAGACTGCGAAATTGTCACCGCAAACGCATTGCGCGCACGAGAGCCGCAACTCCGCGAAGGCCTCGAAGGAGGCTTGTTAATCAAGGGAGACGGCATTCTCTACGCACCGGCAACCGCGCGCTGGATGCTCGACCATCCCCTGATTCGTCAGCAGCGGGCCACTGTCGCCGAGGTGGATGGCAACCGTCTGCGACTTGCCGACGGCCAGTGGCTGAGCGCCGATCTGGTGGTATTGGCCAACGGCATTCAGGCCACCGAGCTGTGCCCCGAATTACCCATCGAAGCCAAAAAAGGCCACCTGGCAATCACTGATCGCTACCCCGCGCAGATTACCCATACCCTGGTAGAACTCGGCTATGTCACCAGCGCCCACAACGCCAGCGGCCCGTCCACTGCCTGCAACATCCAGCCGCGCCCGACCGGCCAGCTGTTCATTGGCGCTTCCCGGCAGTTCGGCACCACCGACCCTGAGGTTGAAGGCTGGATGCTCGCCAAAATGCTCAAGCGCGCGGCAGAGTATGTGCCGAGCCTGAACAACCTCAACGTCATTCGGGCCTGGACAGGCTTTCGTGCCGCCAGCCCCGATGGCCTGCCGTTGGTGGGGGAACACCCGCAGCGCCCGGGTCTTTGGCTGGCGGTGGGTCACGAAGGCCTGGGCGTCACGACCGCCCCCGCCACGGCTGACTTGCTGGTGGCGCAACTGTTCAACGAGTCGCTGACCCTGGCGGCCACGCCCTACTTACCGCAACGTTTTCTCGGAGAACCCCGGCATGCCTGAACTGACAGTCAATGGGCGAGCCTTGCGCGTCGCCATAGGCACCAGTGTTGCGGCTGCGCTGGCATTGGGGGATGACGGCAGCAGTCGCACGTCAGTCAGTGGGCAGCGTCGCGCGCCGTTGTGCGGCATGGGTATTTGCCAGGAGTGCCGCGTAACCATCGACGGCCTGCGCCGCCTGGCCTGCCAGACCCTGTGCCACGAGGGCATGCAGGTGCTAAGCCAGCCATGAACGAACATGCCGACATCCTCATCATCGGGGCAGGTCCTGCTGGCCTCAATGCAGCCCTGGCCGCCGCGCCCAGTGGCGCTCGTATTGTGCTGCTCGACGACAATCCCCTACCGGGCGGGCAGATCTGGCGCGATGGCCCACAGGCAAAGCTGCCGCCTCAGGCCCACCAGTTGCGCAATCAGGTGCTGGCCTTTGCCAATGTGCAACTCCATTGCGCCACCCGGGTCATTGCTCGCCCCGCAGCGAAGCAACTGTTGGTCGAGAATGACGAGCGTGGCTGGATCATCAGCTACGCAACACTGATCCTGTGCACCGGTGCCCGAGAGCTGCTACTGCCCTTCCCCGGCTGGACGCTGCCGGGGGTGACGGGCGCGGGCGGGTTGCAGGCGCTGATCAAAGGCGGAATGCCGGTCGCCAATGAGCGCGTGGTGATCGCGGGCAGCGGGCCGTTGTTGCTGGCCAGCGCTGACACAGCCCGGAAAAATGCCGCGCAGGTGATACGCATCGCCGAGCAAGCCAGCGCCCGCTCGGTCGGCGCTTTCGCCGCGCAGTTGCCTCGCTGGCCCCACAAATTGCTGCAAGCCCTGCAACTCTTCAGCGCCTCCTACCGCACTGGCAGCCATGTACTGGCGGCCATCGGCAGTGAACGGCTCGAAGGCGTGCGATTGATGCAGCAGGGCAAGATCGTCGAACTGGCCTGTGATCGGTTGGCCTGTGGGTTCGGTTTGACCCCCAATACACAGCTCGGCCAGGCGCTGGGCTGTAACTTACAAGGCCAGGCCATCCAGGTTGATGCCTGGCAAGCGACCAGCCTGGCAGAGCATTTTGCAGCCGGTGAATGCACAGGCTTCGGCGGCAGTGAACTGGCCTTGGTCGAAGGCAGCATCGCCGGGCTCACCGCTGTGGGTGATCGCAAGGCTGCAGAACGGCTGTGGCCGCAGCGCGCTCGTTGGCAAGGCTTTGCCGACGCGCTCAACCGAACGTTCGCGCTGGCGCCAGCGCTCAATGCCTTGTCTGAGCCCGATACCCTGGTATGCCGCTGTGAAGACGTGCCCTTTTCAGCGCTTCACGCGCATCGCAGCTGGCGCGAAGCCAAGCTTGCCAGTCGCTGCGGCATGGGTGCCTGCCAGGGGCGGGTGTGCGGAGCGGCGACCGCGCAGCTGTTTGGCTGGCAGCCTTCGGCTCCACGGCCGCCTTACAGCCCGGCCCGTATCGAAACCCTGCTCTGCGTCGACGACCATCCACCGGCGTGAATCCTGCGTCCGGGCTTTGCGCTCGGGCGTAGGGGCTCTATGATCCGAGCGTCATCCCCGGACCGCCAACCTCATGCTCGCTGCCCTTGTCACCGCCAGCCCCTGTCAACTGCCGAGCCTGCTGGGTAGCCTGCAACCCTTGGCGCCCCTGCTCGATGCGCTGACCGATGTGGTGTTCTTCATCAAGGACGACGCGGCCCGCTATGCCTTCGTCAACAGCACCCTGGCCAGACGCTGTGGCTTCAAGGCCAGCCATGAATTATTGGGGCTGACTGCCGAGCAGGTGTTTCCGGCACGCTTCGGCACGCTGTACACCGAACAGGATCGCAAGGTTCTCAGCAGCGGCCGCGAGCTGGCCAACCAGTTGGAGCTGCACCTTTACTATGGCAACCAGCCCGTCTGGTGCCTGACCCACAAGATTGCCCTGCAGGATGAGCACGGCCGCATCGTCGGCCTCGCGGGCATCTCCCGAGACCTGCAGCTACCCCAATCCAATCATCCGGCGTTCCACAAGCTGGCGGCAGTCGATGCCCACATTCGCGCCCATTTCGCCCGCCCCATCAGCCTTGCAGAACTGACCGCGATTGCCGGTCTGTCGGTGGCGCAACTGGAGCGTCACTGCAAGCGGATCTTCCAGCTCACTCCGCGACAGCTCATTCACAAAGCCCGCCTCGAAGAAGCCTCGCGCCTGCTGCGAGATGAGGAGTTGCCCATCACGGACATCGCCTTGCGCTGCGGCTACACCGATCACAGCGCGTTCAGCCGCCAGTTTCGAGCCTTGACCCACCTCTCCCCCAGCCAATACCGCGACAGCCACCGCTGAATGTTCCGTTAATGGGCAGTCAGCCGCGCAATGCTCCCTTATGTAACAACCTGGCCAGCTGATTCCCGAAGGGTTCTGGTGATCGACACCCGTCTCTGAATCCCGGAGGGGCCTTGCCACAAGGCTCCTGGGCAATCCTTGAGGCGGCAGGAGAAACAGGCACGACCATTGCATTTGAAATATCGTATACGAAATCCCCAGTGACACTTCCAGCACTTAACCCGACCACGAGGCTTCTATGAAAAACCCCGCTTTCGCCGTAGCCCTCAGCGCTGTGCTCAGTACCACCTTCATGACGACCGCCCAGGCCGACAAGCTGGACGACATCATCGGCTCCGGCAAATTGCGCTGCGCCGTGACGCTGGATTTCCCTCCCATGGGGTTTCGTGACAGCGCCAACAAGCCTGCCGGTTTCGATGTCGACTACTGCAATGACCTGGCGAAAGTCCTTGGGGTTGACGCCGAAGTGGTCGAGACGCCGTTTCCGGATCGTATCCCGGCGCTGATCTCCGGCCGTGCCGACGTCATCGTGGCCTCCACGTCAGACACCCTCGAACGCGCCAAGACAGTCGGCCTGAGCGTGCCGTACTTCGCGTTCCAGATGGTGGTGCTGACCCGCGATGACACCGGCATCAACAGCTTCGACGACCTCAAGGGCAAGGCACTGGGTAACACCAGCGGCACCTATGAAGCCATCGCCCTGGAAAAAGACGTGAAGAACTGGGGCAGCGGCAGCTTCCGCGCCTATCAGTCGCAGAACGACACGATCCTCGCCGTCGCTCAGGGCCATATCCAGGCCACCGTAGTCACCAACACCGTGGCGGCGGCGACGCTGAAATCCGGTAAATACAAAAACCTGAAAGTCGCGGGCAATGCGCCGTACGTGATCGATTACGTATCGCTGGGCGCCAAGCGTACCGAGTACGGCCTGCTCAACTACCTGAACCTGTTCGTCAACCAGCAGGTGCGCAGCGGCCGCTACAACGAGCTGTTCGTGAAATGGGTCGGCACCGAGATCGCGCCCGCCAACCTGACTGTGCCTAACGTTTACTACTGAGGTGCCCGCCATGCCCAGCACTGTCAGTGGCCGCAGCCTGATTGAAGGCAGCGCTCAGGGGGCGCTGTTGTTTGCCGACACCGGGCTGAGCTTCTGGGGCGGGGTGGACCCCTTCAGTGGCGAGGTCATTGACCGACACCATCCCCTCAGCGGTCAGAACCTGTCGGGGCGGGTATTGGCGATCCCTAATGGGCGCGGCTCCTGCACCGGCAGCAGCGTGATGATGGAGCTGATCAGCAACGGCCACGCACCGGCTGCGTTGGTGCTGGCCGAAGCCGATGAGATCCTGACCCTGGGCGTACTGGTGGCGCAGTACTTTTTTGCCCGCTCGCTGCCGGTGCTGTGCATTGGCAAGGAGGCCTTCGCCACGTTGAGCGGTCAGGCCTGGGCGCGGCTTGAAGGTGAGACATTGAGCCTCTACCCGCAGAGGCCCGCCGATGGCTGGCAGGCGACCGATGCCCAACTCCAGGCCCACGCCTCGGACGACACAGAGATGGAACTCGATAGCCACGACCAGGCATTACTGGACGGCACCCATGGCATAGCCGCACAGGTCGCCATGGAAATCGTGCTGCGCATGGCCCGGCTGCAAGGTGCCCGGCAACTGGTCGACATCACTCAAGCGCATATCGACGGGTGCATCTACACCGGCCCCGCCAGCCTGCGCTTTGCCGAACAACTGGTGCAATGGGGCGCAAAGGTGCGCGTACCCACCACCCTCAATTCCATCTCGGTGGACCAGCGTCGCTGGCGCGAATTGGGCATCGACCCGGCCCTCGGCGAACCCGCCAGTGCGTTGGGCGATGCGTACATGGCCATGGGCGCGCAACTGAGCTTCACCTGCGCGCCTTATCTGCTCGACAGCGCGCCAGGCCATGGCGAACAGGTGGTCTGGGCGGAGTCCAACGCGGTGGTGTATGCCAACAGCGTGCTCGGCGCCCGCACCCTGAAATACCCCGATTACCTGGATATCTGCATCGCGCTCACCGGCCGCGCGCCGCTGATCGGCTGCCATCTGCAGGAACGGCGCCAGGCGCAATTGCTGATAGAAGCCCCGGTGTTGCAAGACCTGGATGACAGCGTCTACCCGCTGCTGGGCTACCACATCGGCGCACTGTGCGGCACTCGCATCCCGCTGATCACCGGCCTGCAACAGCACTCGCCAACCCTGGATGACCTCAAGGCATTCGGCGCAGCCTTTGCCACCACCAGCGCGGCGCCGATGTTTCACATTGCAGGCGTAACCCCGGAAGCCATGGACCCGGCACAGATAAAGGATCACACAGGCGACCTGGAGCCCGTGCACATAGCGCCAGAAGACCTGCTGATCAGTTGGCAGGAATTGAACAGCGCCCGGGATCGCGAAGTGAAGATGATCTCACTGGGTAATCCGCATTTCTCCCTGAGTGAGTTCTCCCGGCTGGCTGATCTGTGCCAAGGCCGGGACAAACATCCTCACGTCGTACTGGCCATCACCTGTGGCCGGACAGTACTTGAACAGGCGAGAACCGCTGGCCACCTGGCCGTCATCGAGGCGTTTGGCGCGACACTGATTACCGACACCTGCTGGTGCATGTTAGGTGAGCCGGTCATCCCGGTGGACGCTCGCAGCCTGATGACCAACTCGGGCAAATACGCCCATTACGCGCCCGGCCTGGTCGGGCGCAGCGTGCATTTCGCCAGCCTCGCCGAGTGTGTCGACAGCGCGTGCAACGGCATCGCCAGCGGGCGACTTCCTGCCTGGCTATCGAACACTCGCCCTGCGGAGGTCCCTGCCCATGTTTGACTACACCTTCCAGTGGCGTGCGGCGCTGCGCGCCCTGCCGGACATGTTGCAAGGCGCGTGGGTGACGTTCGAAACCGCCGCCTTGTCGATGATCTTCGGCGTGCTGCTCGCCCTGCTCCTGACCGTCATGCGCGCGGCCCCCAGCCCGGTGCTGCGCGGCATCGGTAACGGTTGGGTTTCGATTGCCCGCAACACCCCGTCGCTGTTTCAGATTTACATCCTCTATTTCGGCCTCGGCTCGCTGGGCCTGCACGTCAGTTCGTGGCTGGCACTGCTGGCCGGGATCACCTTCAACAACGCGGGTTACCTGGCGGAAAACTTTCGCGGCGGGCTCAAGGCGGTCCCCGATACGCAAATGCGCGCCGCACGGTCACTGGGTATGAGTGCCTTTCAGACCTACCGCATGATCATCGTCCCGCAATTGTTGCGCGTGGTGTTCTACCCGCTCAGTAACCAGATGGTCTGGGCGGTGCTGATGACTTCCCTGGGTGTGGTGGTCGGGCTCAACAATGACCTCACCGGCGTCACCCAGGACTACAACGTCAAGACCTTCCGCACCTTCGAGTATTTCGCCATTGCTGCGGTGCTGTACTACCTGATCGCCAAGCTGATCGTCGGCCTCGCCCGATTGTTGAGCTGGCGTCTGTTCCGCTACTGAGGAGCTGCGCATGTTTTCCACCAGCCTGACCTCCACAGACCTGCTGTTCATGCTCGACGGTGCCTGGGTGACCCTGCAACTGACGTTCTGGGCCATCCTGCTCGGCTCCTTCGTCGGGTTGCTCTGCGGCTTGCTGCGTGCGCTGGCGCCTCGGGCCAGCCTGCCGCTGGCCTGGGTGCTGGACGTGTTTCGCAGCGTTCCGCTGTTGATCCAGTTCGTCCTGCTCAATTCGCTCAAGAGCATCGTCGGGCTGAACATCAGCGCCTTTACCGTGGGCTGCATCGTGCTGGGCGTGTATGCCGCGGCGTACTTCACCGAAATCGTGCGCAGCGGCGTGCTGGCCGTGTCGCTGTCGGTGCGCCGGGCCAGCCGTTCACTGGGCCTGAGCTATTGGCAGGATCTGCGTTACATCGTCTTGCCCATGGCCACTCGCGTAGCTTTCCCCGGCTGGCTGAACCTGGTGCTCAGCGTCATGAAAGACACCGCGCTGGTGATGTGGATCGGCATCGTCGAGTTGCTGCGCGCCTCACAAACCATCGTCACGCGCATCCAGGAGCCGCTGCTGGTGCTGTGCATCGCCGGACTTATCTATTACGTCATGAGCCTGGTGGTTGCTCGCCTGGGCGCCCGTCTGGAAAGAAGGTGGCAGGAAAATGATTGAGATCGACAACGTACACAAATCCTTCGGCGAGCTGGAGGTCATCAAGGGTGTCAGCCTGACGGTCAGCAAGGGCGAGGTGGTTTCGATCATCGGTGGCTCGGGCTCAGGCAAGTCCACCCTGCTGATGTGCATCAACGGCTTGGAGCCGATCCAGAAAGGCAGCATTCGGGTCGATGGCGTCGAGGTCCACGACAAGCACACCAACCTTAACCAGCTGCGGCAGAAAATCGGCATCGTCTTCCAGCAGTGGAATGCCTTTCCGCACCTGACCGTGCTGGAGAACGTGATGCTGGCGCCGCGCAAAGTGCTGGGCAAGAGCAAAGAGCAAGCCGAAGCGCTGGCCATCCAGCAATTGACCCACGTAGGCCTGAGCGACAAGTTCAACACCTTCCCCGGCAAGCTGTCCGGCGGCCAGCAACAACGCATGGCCATTGCCCGCGCCCTGGCCATGTCGCCGGACTACATGCTGTTTGACGAGGCCACCTCAGCCCTCGACCCGCAGTTGGTCGGTGAAGTGCTCGACACCATGCGCATGCTGGCCGAGGACGGCATGACCATGGTGCTGGTCACCCACGAGATCCGCTTTGCCCGTGACGTATCGGATCGCGTGGCGTTCTTTCGCAATGGCCTGGTGCATGAAATCGGCACCCCGGATCAGGTGATCGGCAACCCGCTGCAGCCTGAAACGGCGGCCTTTCTCAAATCCGTCAAATAGGAGTCGACAGTGCGCTCATTGAAAGTGATTCACGTGGTCAGCTGCCATGCCGAAGGTGAAGTCGGCGACGTGATTGTCGGCGGCGTTGCGCCGCCCCCCGGCGCGACGATCTGGGAACAGTCGCGCTGGATAGCCGCAGACGAAACGCTGCGCAACTTTGTGCTCAATGAACCCCGCGGCGGTGTGTTCCGCCACGTCAACTTGCTGGTGCCCGCCAAGGATCCGCGGGCGCAAATGGCCTGGATCATCATGGAGCCGGCCGACACGCCACCCATGTCCGGTTCCAATTCCCTGTGCGTGGCCACGGTGTTGCTCGACAGCGGCATCCTGCCCATGATCGAGCCCCTGACCCGGCTGGTACTGGAAGCCCCCGGCGGCCTGATTGAAGCCGTGGCCGAGTGTCGGGACGGCAAGGTGCAGCGGGTCGAAATCGCCAATGTGCCGTCATTCGCCGACCGCCTTGACGCCTGGATTGAAGTCGAAGGGCTGGGCTCGATCAAGGTCGATACCGCTTATGGTGGCGACAGTTTCGTGATTGCCGACGCACACACCCTGGGCTTCGAAATCCGCGCGGACGAAGCCAGGGAGATGGTTGAAATCGGCCTGAAGATCACCCAGGCGGCGAACGAGCAACTGGGTTTCGTGCACCCGCTGAACCCCGACTGGGCGCATATCTCCTTCTGTCAGATCGCCGCCCCCGTCGTCTATGAAAACGGCATCGCGACCGGCGCCAACGCGGTGGTCATCCGCCCCGGCAAGATCGACCGTTCGCCCTGCGGCACCGGGTGTTCGGCGCGCATGGCGGTGTTGCATGCCAAAGGTCAACTGCAGGTTGGCGAACAGTTTATCGGGCGCTCGATCATCGGCTCCTTATTCCATTGCCGGATCGACTCACTGACTGAGGTCGCCGACCGTCCGGCGATCAGGCCGTGCCTCTCAGGCCGAGCCTGGATCACCGGCACGCATCAACACCTACTTGATCCGAGCGACCCGTGGCCACAAGGTTATCGGCTGTCCGATACCTGGCCCGGCGCGTGAACGGTGACGTCGATGCCACGCTGAAATAGCTGATCAGCATCGCCCCACTGTAGAAAATAATTCGTCCTTTTTAAGCAGCAAAATCATCGTATACGAAATACGATCAACCAGCGGAGTGACCCAAATGAGCAAGCGCATCAACTGGAGTGGCGTTTTCCCGGCCGTTACCACTCAATTCAACGACGACTTCTCCATCAACTATGAAAAGACCCACGACGTCATTTCCAACGTGATTCGCGATGGCGTATCCGGTTTGGTGGTCTGTGGCTCAGTGGGCGAAAACACCTCGCTGACTGCCGAAGAGAAAATCGCAGTCACCGAGGTCGCTGTCGACGCCTCCCGTGGTCGGGTGCCGGTCATCTGCGGCGTCGCAGAATTCACCAGCGTCGCCGCCGCCAAAACCGCCAACGCCGTGCGCAAGGCCGGCGTCGATGGCGTCATGTTGATGCCCGCGCTGGTGTACGGCTCCAAGCCTTTCGAGACCGCCGAGCATTTCCGTTACGTGGCAAGAAATGCCGACGTCCCGTTGATGGTCTACAACAACCCACCGATCTACAAAAACGACGTCACGGCCGAGATTCTGATTTCTCTGGCCGACTGCGACAACGTGGTGTGCTTCAAGGATTCATCGGGCGACACACGGCGCTTCATCGACGTGCGCAATGAAGTGGGTGACCGCTTCGTATTGTTTGCCGGGCTCGATGACGTGGTGCTGGAAAGCATCGCCGTGGGTGCCGAAGGCTGGGTCTCGGGGATGTCCAACGTGTTCCCGCAGGAAGGCGAAACCATCTTCCGCCTGGCCAAGGCCGGGCGCTTCGCCGAAGCCATGGAAATCTACCAGTGGCTGATGCCGATCCTGCACCTGGATGCACGCGCGGACCTGGTGCAGTGCATCAAGCTGTGCGAAGCCATCATGGGCCGCGGCAGCGCCCTGACCCGCCCACCGCGCCTGGCGCTGCCGGAAGAAGATCGCCTGTTTGTCGAGCGCATCATGGCCAAAGCCCTGGCCAACCGCCCCACCCTGCCCGACGTCGGTCTCTGAGTCACGCCCGGGCCACGCTGATCAGCCTGGCCCGGCTACCTGTCACTGTGTCCACCCAGGAAACGTCATCATGTCTACTTCTTCCAACGCGACCACCCCGGCGGGACTCAAGCGTGTCGTGGCTGCTGCCATGGCCGGAACAGTTGCCGAATGGTATGAGTTTTTCCTTTATGGCACGGCCTCCGCGCTGGTCTTCGGTCAACTGTTCTTCCGCCAGACCGACAGCCCCATCGATGGCATCATCGCGGCCTTCGCCCTCTATGCCGTGGGCTTTCTGGCCCGACCGCTCGGCGGCCTGGTCTTCGGTCACTACGGTGACAAGTTCGGCCGTAAACGGCTGTTGCAACTGAGCCTGGTGGTGGTCGGCATCACCACCTTCCTGATGGGCTGCCTGCCCGGCTTCGCGACCATCGGCTACGCCGCGCCGGTGCTGCTGGTGCTGCTGCGTCTGATCCAGGGCTTCGCCTTTGGCGGCGAATGGGGCGGTGCAATTCTGCTGGTGTCTGAACATTGCCCGGACAACCGACGCGGCTTCTGGGCCAGTTGGCCACAAGCGGGCGTCCCTGCGGGCAACCTGATCGCCACTGTCGCGTTACTCGCGCTCTCAACCGGGCTGTCCGAGGAGCAATTTCTGGCCTGGGGCTGGCGTGTGGCGTTCTGGCTGTCGGCAATCGTGGTGCTGATCGGCTACTGGATTCGCAGCAGCGTCGATGATGCCCCCATCTTCAAGGAAGCCCAGGCACGTCAGGCATTGATTCAGTCCGAGCAACTGGGCGTGGTTGAAGTGCTGCGCCACCACTGGCGTTCCGTGCTGGTCGGGATTGGCGCGCGGTTTGCCGAAAACATCCTGTATTACACCGTGGTGACGTTCTCCATCACCTACCTCAAGCTGGTGGTGCACAAAGACACCTCGCAGATTCTGCTGCTGATGTTCGGTGCGCACTTCCTGCACTTTTTCATGATCCCGTTGATGGGTTATCTGTCCGATCTTGTCGGCCGTAAACCGGTGTACCTGACGGGCGCGGTGCTCACGGCGTTCTGGGGCTTTGTCGGCTTCCCGATGATGGACACGGGCAACAACTGGCTGATCATGGCCGCTATTACCCTGGGCCTGGCCATCGAGTCCATGACCTACGCGCCCTACTCGGCGCTGATGGCCGAGATGTTCCCGACTCACGTGCGCTACACCGCACTGTCGCTCTGTTATCAGGTAGCGCCAATCTTCGCGGGCTCGCTTGCGCCGTTGATCGCGATCACCCTGCTCAACAAATACAACAGCTCCACACCGATTGCCTGGTACCTGGTGGGTGCGGCGTTGATCTCGATTGTTGCCGTTGGCCTGACCCGGGAAACCCGGGGCAAGTCGCTGCATACAGTTGACGCAGAGGCCGCTCTGCGCGTGGCAGCCAGCGAGAGTGCTGCGGTATCACGCAGCAAACTGGCCTGAACAAGCCCTGAAGATAAAACGGGCAGTGCCTCTACGCTGCCCGTTTTGTCTTCAGGTGAAATTTGCCATCGATCAAAACCGCTCGTTCAAGAGTTCTCTACGCACGATTTCCGCCCCCGCAGTTAACGCGTGCAACTTGCCGCTGGCCACTCGACGTGGCAAAGGCGCCATGCCGCAGTTGGTGCAGGGGTAAAGTTTGTCGGCATCGACAAACTGGAGTGCCTTTCTCAAGGTATTGGCGACTTCCTCGGGCGTCTCGATGGTATGGCTCGCCACGTCAATGGCACCGACCATCACCTTCTTACCCCGAATCAGTTCAAGCAGATCCATAGGGACGTGAGAGTTGTGACATTCCAGCGAGATGATGTCGATGCTGGATTTTTGCAGCTTGGGGAAGGCTTCCTCGTACTGCCGCCACTCTGAGCCCAGGGTCTTTTTCCAGTCGGTATTTGCTTTAATGCCGTAGCCATAGCAAATATGCACCGCCGTTTCGCATTTCAATCCTTCAATCGCCCGCTCCAGGGTGGCAACACCCCACTCGTTCACCTCATCAAAAAACACGTTAAATGCAGGCTCGTCGAATTGAATGATGTCGACCCCGGCCGCCTCCAGCTCTTTGGCTTCCTGATTGAGAATCGTGGCAAATTCCCAGGCCAGTTTTTCACGGCTTTTGTAATGTGCATCGTGGAGGGTATCAATCATCGTCATTGGGCCTGGCAGCGCCCACTTGATTGGCTGCCCGGTTTGCTGACGGAGAAATTTGGCGTCTTCAACAAAAACCGGCTTTCGACGAGCGACAGCCCCCACCACCGTTGGCACGCTCGCATCATAGCGATCACGGATTCTAACGGTCTCACGCTTTTCAAAATCAACGCCTTCGAGGTGCTCGATAAACGTCGTCACGAAATGCTGGCGAGTTTGTTCACCGTCACTGACGATATCGATACCGGCCAGTTGTTGTTGCTGCAGAGACAAACGCAGCGCGTCTTGCTGACCTTCAATCAGTTCGTCACCTTGCAACTTCCAGGGTGACCAAAGGGTTTCAGGCTGGGCCAGCCAGGAGGGTTTAGGCAAGCTGCCAGCCGTCGATGTGGGCAAGAGTTTTTTCATGAGAATGACCTTGGAATTTTAATGAATCAAAGAGCGCAACTGACGGACCACTGCTCAAGAACAGCCTGGTAGGGTTTGATGAAGTGTTCTTCAACGAACTTTCCTTGCTCCACGGCCAATCGGCTGCGTTCATGGCGGTCGTACACAATTCGGGTCAACGAGTAATCCTGATTGTTCAGGCTGGGCTGGTAGCATTTTCCGGCCACTGAGTTTGCGTTATAGATCTCAGGCCGATAAATCTTCTGGAATGTATCCATGGTGCTGATGGTGCCAATCAGCTCAAGCGCGGTGTAATCAACCAGCAAATCGCGTGAGAAATAAAACGCCAGCGGCGCTGCGCTGTTCGGCGGCATGAAATACCGAACCTTCAAGCCCATCTTCTCGAAATACGCATCTGTCAGCGAGTATTCATCCTGCTGGTACTCAAACCCCAGGACCGGATGCTGATGCTCGGTGCGCTGGTAGGTTCGGGTGCTCGACACACTCAGGCAGATAACCGGCGGTTTCTCGAAATGGTCTTTGTAGGCAGGCGAATTAACGAAGCACTTGAACAGCTTTCCGTGCAACGATCCAAAATCTTCGGGCGTACTGAACTGCGACAAGTCCTTGTTGTGGTCTTGCAAACGCACACTGAAGTCATAGTCGCGCACGTAAGAAGAAAAATTATTTCCGACAATACCGTTGATGCGCTCGTTGGTTGTTCGGTCAATAATCGTTGCTTTCAACACCTCAATTAGCGGTATGGCATTTTCCCCGCCTTCGGCATCAATGGTCAGTTCAGCGGAGACGATCTCCAGCTCGACTGTGTAACGATCATTGGTAGGGTTGTCCCAGTGCGCCAAGGCATTGAAGCGGTTGTTGATCATGGTCAACGTGTTGCGCAAATTCTCCTGGCGACTTTCCCCTCTAGCCAGATTGGCAAAGTTAGTCGTAATGCGCGTAGTGGCTGATGGAGCATAGTGCTCATCAAAACAAATGCGTTTGATAGCAAATGTGAATTCATTTTTCATCTTGGCCTGGCACCCTGTTTTCGAGTCAAAGCTGAACTCGGCTTTTCGCCTTTTTCAGCTTCGATCAACGTTCTGTTCCTTCACGCAGTGGCCGTTGTTCTGCCTTTCGTGAAGAGCTGCGCGCATTCTAGGCAGGGCAACCACATGAGCAAAAACGATTTGATTTCAATTAAACATTAGTCACGCTCATGATGATGAGCATGGGCGACTGGTCGAAATGTCCGCTTTCGATCCACACACGAAACGCTACAATTTCGGCAAATCGATTAATCCAAAGGTGCGATGTGGAGTTCACACGGGACAAATTCAACGGGATCATTATCGACGCCGCTTCGCTGCCGGAAGATCCGCAAGCGTTGTGTGGGGCCGTCGAGACGTTAGTGGCTCTTATCGAGCACGAACGGCTGGCTCTCGCTTGGGTCACCCTGCCGATCAGCAACGCACACGCTATTCCAGTCTTCACCGCGAGCGGTTTCTGCTTCCATAGCTGCCTCACCGACCAGTTGACCCTGGTGCGCCGCCACTCAGATCAGGCATTCGTGCCCTTCATACCCACGCACACCGTGGGAGCGGGTGCCATCGTCATCAACGACGCAGGCGAACTCCTGGTCATAAGGGAGCGAGGCACTAGCGGGTTCAAGTTACCGGGGGGCCACGTAGACCCTGGTGAGCGAATTCAGGATTCGATCGTGCGCGAGGTGCTGGAAGAGACGGGTATCGAAGTGAAGTGTGATTCCATCGTCGCGTTTACCACCAAACACCCCTACCAATTTGGCAAATCAAACATTCACTTCATTTTTCGAATGACAGCCCTGACGCAGCGTATCAACGTACAGGACACCGACGAGATCGAAGAAGCGAAATGGGTCGCGCTGCAAGCCTACCTGGAAGACTCCCGCAACAGCCTGTCCAACCGGCAACTGGTCAGCGATGTAGCCTTCAGCCAAGGGCTCGTCAGCACCGAATATTCCGGGAACACTGGTGTTCATAAAAAGCAGGAATTTTTCACGGCGGCTTTAATGAGTGATCAAAAAAGCATCCTGTGAATACGTCCTCAGTCATGGATCCTGCACTGTACCTACGCCGGGTCGTGACAACAGACGCAAAGCTTGTTTCCTTCAGGGTCTCGAAAGTACGCCCCATAAAAATCCGGATGGTATTCGGGTCGCAGGCCCGGAGCGCCTTCGCATACTCCACCCACTGCCAACGCCAACGCATAGGCGTCGTCTACGATCTGTCGATCAGGTGCGAGCAGAGCAATCATTTGCCCATTTCCTGCCGTCGCAAACTCGCCTTCGAACGGTTTGCCCACCACGAAAAGAGGGCGTGCCGTGTCAGGGTGTTTCCAGCCCGCCCAAGGGCGTTCAAGTTCTCTGAACTTGAGATCAAGTCCGAGTATCTGCATGACCCCTTGATAAAATACAAATGCTCGATTGAAGTCATTCACTCCGATGAATACATGTGAAATCATTTTTTGTCCTGATTTGTCCTGATGAAAATAAAACCTCTCGCACCCTACCAAGCATTTTCAGGCTGCTTTCAAACCCTGGCCTGAAAAAAGCTGTTAGCAGACGTCACTGACGGCAATCAGGCGTGGCGCTCGTAGGTGAGGTAGTCGTGTGCACCCTTACCAGTGCACCGAAAACCTGCTTTCTGGTACAGAAACATCGCAGGGTTGTCAGGTCGTACACTCAAGCGCAGCCGAGTGAATCCTTGCCCTGCGGCGTCCAGCGCATACGCTTCTAGAAGCGCCATTGCTACGCCGCTACGCCTATGGTCTGTCACTACGTGGAGGGTGGTAAGTTCTGCGTGGTTTTGATCCGGCATCCAAAGCGAGTATCCCGCGAAGTGATCATCCACGAGAGCGATTCTAAGCCGTTCAAAATGGTCTACCAACGCGTCAGGTGTCGCTCCAGTTGCAGGCGCCAGGTCATTTCATGCTCAGGCTCCCAACACCGAATATAGCTTTCCTCGCCTCGGTAGATGGCCGGGAGATCAGTCACGCATGCTTGCCGTAATCGGATTGCCATTCCATTAGCCTGTGATTGAACGAGACAGCATGATATGGCGCACTTGGCCTTTCGCAAAGCCAGGCCGATTATCGTGACCTTGGTGCGGTACTGTGCGACAGGCTACTGTCGGCCAGAAGCGGACTTTCTTTTTTTCCACGGCCAGATTCGCCCACTGCGGGCGGGCGCCCTACCCTTCAAGGCTGCTGCGCCAATCTCCTCACTCGATGGCACTCAGACGGCCCAAGGGGTCGACCGCTTGAGGAAAGAACGGCGATGGGCATCAAAGGCTGGCCGGTTGCATTGTCCAGCAGCACTGAGCGCGCCTCGTGCGGCTCGAACAGATGGCGCTCTCCCCACTGCCTCATGCTGACCACAATCGGAAAGATCTCTCGGCCCTTTTCCGTGAGCACATATTCCTTGTAAGCGCTGCCATCCGACGCCGGAACGATGTGGAGCACGCCGACCTCAACCAGCGTTTTCAGCCGCGACGCCAATATATTCTTGGCAACCCCCAAGCTCCTCTGAAATTCGCTGAAGCGGCGAATATCGTCAAATGCTTCGCGGATGATTAGCAGCGACCAGCGATCACCAATGGCTTCCAGCGTTCTCGCAACAGGGCATTCGTTGTTTTGTGACGAATCGTTCTCGATCATTTTTTTACCTTTTGAGTGTCGTCAGCCAGGCCGGATCGATGATGCGAGCGAATCTGGTTGCAATTTGAAACCCATTCGCGCAAAGATTCATTCGGTTGCTAATTGAAACCAGTTTACTCACATGGAAGTCGTTATGACAGTTGAAACCGAATCACCGACTGGCCGCTTGCACAGATCCGGTACACCGCAGACACCTTCTGGCATCAGTCAAGCGGGCGACGGGGGCCTTTCGTCTTCGCTCTCTCTGCTGCTCTCTGTCACCTGCGCACTGGCGGTAGCCAACGTGTACTTCGCCCAGCCCTTACTTGACTCAATGGCCGAGGGCCTGGGCGTGGCGTCGGGAATGATCGGCGTCGTGGTCACGGCCACTCAGGCAGGTTACGCACTGGGGTTGCTACTCATTGTCCCGCTCGGCGATATCGTCAACCGCAAACGGATGATCCTGAGTCAGCTGCTGCTGGCCGCCATTGCACTCGCGGCAGTCGGCGCTGCTCAGGCGTGGCTGGTTCTGCTCGGCGCCATGATCGTTGTTGGTTTGACGGCAGTCGTCGCCCAGGTCGTGGTGGCTTTTGCCGCTTCGCATGCAACGCCCTCACAACGCGGGCAGACTATCGGCACGGTCACCAGCGGCATTGTGCTGGGGATTCTTCTGGCACGCTTCACGTCCGGGCTGATCGCCGATCTGGCAGGCTGGCGTGCCGTGTACTTTATGTCCTCAGGGCTGATGCTGGTCCTCGCCGCCATGCTATGGAAAATCGTTCCTCATACTGCGCCGTCGCCATTGCGGGACTCATATTTAGTTCTCATCCGGTCGCTATTCAAGCTGCTGATCAGCGAACCTGTGTTGCAGGTCCGTGGCATGCTGGCCATGCTGATTTTTGCCGCTTTTTCGGTCTTGTGGACGGCAATGGTTCTGCCGTTGAGTGCGCCGCCGCTATCGCTTTCCCACTCCGCCATCGGCCTGTTCGGGCTGGCAGGATTGGCCGGCGCCCTGGCTGCCAGGAGCGCTGGCCGCTGGGCCGATCAAGGGCTGGGGCAGCGCGTCACCGGCCTGGCGTTGGGGCTGCTGACACTTTCATGGTTGCCGATCAGTTTTGCGCAGACGTCCCTGGTCACGCTTGTCTGTGGCGTAATCCTGCTCGACTTCGCCGTGCAAGCTGTCCATGTCACCAGCCAGAGCATGATTTTCGCCGCCCGCCCTGAAGCCCAAAGTCGCATGGTCGGCGTTTATATGTGCTTCTACTCAATAGGTAGCGCGCTGGGCGCTGTGGCGGCGACTCAGGCCTATGCGCGCTGGGGATGGTTGGCCGTCAGCCTGCTGGGTGCCTCGATCAGTGCTGCGGCCCTGGTTCTCTGGTTTTTTTCAGCTCGTGCGTGTCACAACCACCAAGCAAGACCGCGTTGAAAATTCGTCACTTGTTGCTCGCCATCTCGATCACCGCCCTGTGGGGCCTGAATTTCTCGGTCATCAAACTGGAAAACTCCCTCTACACCGATGACAAGCCATTTGTAGGGCTGCTCGGTCCAGTGACGCCGGACAACGCTCATTGATTGCGGGTCTCGAAAGGGCTCTGGGTATAGCTGCGTTCGCTGCGCATTAGCACATACACCGCAGCGGATGTGAGTAGCGAGAAAATAGCGGCAATCACAAATGCGCCCGCGAATCCCTGACTGTAACTCTGCCGGACGAGCCCAGTCAGCGTTTCGGTTAAGGCATGGGGATACATCGCGATAGCACGTTCGAAATCGCCGGCCATGACGTATTCGAAAAATCCGGGGTTAGCAGAAACTCCCGCGTCTATCAGTCTGCTTTCAATCGCAGATTTCACTCCACCGGCGAGTACCGCCCCCAGTCCGGCGAAACCCAGCAGTATGCCGGTGAATCTGGATGTCGTGCTGATGCCGGATGCCATTCCGGCGCGACTGCGAGGAACTGTGCCCATGATGGCCTTCTGAGTTTCGCCATTCAGCAATCCACCGCCGGCTCCCAGAATTGTCATGCCGCAAATCAGCAACAGTTGTCCCTGCTGAACGGCGGCGAACATCAGAATCAGGTTACCCAGAGCGACGATCAAGAGGCCCAGTGCCAGGATTTCCGCGCTCCCAAGCCAGGGCGAAAGGCGCCTGCCTACTTGCGGAAAAATCAGCATCGCAGTGGCAAAGGGAAGCATGGCGATACCCGCTTCGACGACTCCGTTTCCACGGCCATTTTGTAGAAAGAGTGGCAGCAGCGATGCCATGACCTGTGCAGATGAGGCATACGCGAACATTGCAAGGACGGCGCCTACAAACGGGCGGGCTTTGAACAATTCGAGATCAAGCATCGGGTGGGTGCGACGTTTTTCAACCCAGACAAAGACTGCGAACAGCAGCAGGCCTGCGATCATGCTCAGGAGGACCGGGGTGCTTGACCATCCATGACTGGGACCCGCGATCAGGGCCCAGGTGGCACTGAACATCCCTGACGCGAAAAGTCCGATTCCCGGGAGGTCCAGGGTCCTGGGCGTGGGGTCACGAGACTCATCCACCAGCGTCACGACCGCTGTCGCCAGCAACAAGCAGACTGGGATGTTAATGAAGAAAGCCCAGCGCCACCCAAGTGAACTGCTGATGACTCCACCCATGAGCGGCGAGATGACCATGGTGAGTCCCATGATGCCACCCCATATCGCCCAAGCGTGGCTGCGCGCTTTTTCATCGTGAAAGGTATGTCCGATGATGGCTAGTGCAGGAGCCAGCAGGAAAGCGGCCCCGACGCCTTGCACCGCTCGCGCCAGATAAAGGCCTGGCGCTGAAGGCGCCAGACCGCAGGCCAGAGAAGAGGCTGCAAAGAGCGCTATTCCAACCAGAAAGACGCGTCGTCGGCCATAGCGGTCAGCGATGGAGCCCGCTGGAAGCAAGAGTGCAGCGAAGCAGAGCACGTAGGTGCTTATGACCCACTCGATCTCTGCAAACGATGCCTGAAGATCCCTGGCAATGGTTGGCAAAACGATGCCCACGACATTCGTATCCAGAACGGTCATGGCACAGCCCGCCGATGCGACAACCAGGATGGCCGCTTCTTTTCTCATGGAATGACAGTCTCTTCTAATGAGGGGAGTGGTAACCGCACGTTTTGAAAGGGGCGTTTACTTGAATGCAGCCAGCCCGGCTTGAGCGATCTCTTCATCGTGCTGGGGCGTGTCCGCAGATACCCCGACCGCTCCCACGGTGTGTCCATTGACGATGATCGGAAAACCACCGCGCATCAGCACAAAGCCTTGGGCGGTGATGGCGGCAGGTCTAGTGCCGTTGATGGCATCTTCCAGCGCGCCGCTGGGACGGCGGAATAGCGCGGCGGTGCGTGCTTTACCGGGGGCCAGTTCAACCCCTGCCGGCACAGCGGCGTTGTCCATTCGAGCGAGGAGAATAGGCAAACCGGCGTTATCGACAACTGCGATCACGCACGGCCATCCAGCCGTTTGCGCTTTTGTTTGTGCTGCTGTGAGGATCTGTTGAGCCGCGGCAAGCGTCAGAACGGGCTGGCTGAGCAAGTCCGAAGCTGCTGCTGGCAGAGAAAACAGAGCAAGGGTCCCAGAAAGAGCCAAGGCAGTCGCGATGTGAGGAAGACGGAACATGGTGAACTCCTGATGTAATGAGTCCAATAATTGGAACAGGAGGGATAATTCAGTACAACAAAGCTTGATAGCTTTATAATTCAGAAAATCTGAATACTAGGTTCCGCTGCCATGGACATTCGCCATCTCCGCTCCTTCGTCACAGTGGCGGAAAATCTCCATTTTTCACGCTCGGCCGAGCAACTGGGCGTTTCTGCCCCAACGCTCACTGCGCAGATTCAGGAAGTGGAGAGCGTGTTGGACGCTCGGCTTTTTAATCGAACAAAGCGGTCTGTCGCGTTGACGCCCGCTGGGGAAGCGTTTCTGACAGAAGCCCGCGCGACTCTCGAACAATGCGAGCGAGCTGTTAACGTGGGCCAACGCGCAGGCCGAGGTCAGGTTGGCCGAGTGGAAATCGGATACGTGGGTTCAGCCGCCTTTTTCGGGGTACTCCAGGACCAGGTCCAGCGCTTTCGCAATCACTGGCCAGCCGTCATGGTGAACACCAAGGAACTCCCTACCGAGCAGCTCACGGCACTGCTCGAGGACGGTCGGATTGACGTGGCCTTTGTACGCATGCCGGTGCAGCTACCCGACGCAATCTCCAGCCGTATTTTGGCCCGAGACCGATTCTGCGTTGCGTTGCCAGCGGACCATCTCCTGGCAACGACAGTTGATGACATTCGCCCGAGTGCGCTTGCGGGCGAGGTGTTTGTGCTGCCTGAACAAGGGTTAGGATTGCGTGAAGTGGCCAGGCGCGGGAGATTTGATCCAGACATTGGTTCGGTTCCCGGAAGCCTGGTCGCAGTGCTGACACAAGTGGCACTGGGTGTGGGTGTAGCAGTCATTCCCAGCGTTCTGATTCGAACTGTTCAACTGCCAAATGTGGTCTTTCGGGAGATCGCCGGGCCTCCCATTTTTTCAGAGGTGGGGGCTTTGTTTCGCCGCCATGAGAAGTTGCCCATTGTGTGCAACCTCATTAGCCAGATTCTGGAGACCGACGAAGGCGTATGGAACGGCGATCCCCTTCGAAGTACGCAGGAATAAATGCCCTGAGGGGTAAGCTTCTGGTGGGCTATAGGGGGAGATAGCTGCTGCTCAAGGGTCTCCAATAGCCGGAGTCGTTAAGGAGACACCGATCAGCGTGTCCGTGGAGAGTGGTAAGTTTTGCGTGGTTCTGAGCCGGTTTCCCGGCTCTTTCATGACTTATGAAGTTTTAGAAGGCTCAGTTCATCTGGCAATTCCATTGGCCTTGAACAGCCACTCGAAGGCCTGATCAAGCGTGGGTGAAGTTGTCTCCAAGGGGTTCGAGTCGATCTGCGCTGCCGTTCGCTGAAAGAGATCCTTGACGCCTGGCAGGACGGATACCGGCATATCAGCGGCCCGCAGTTGCCGCTCGGCTTCTTCCACTTCCTTGAGACGGCGTGGCGCATGAACCACATGCGTACGGATGAGGGCTCCGAGGAAATCTCGCAGGCTGGCCTGGTCAATGTCACTCAACGCGTCATGCAGTTTGTTTGTCACGCCCTGCTTTTCGGCCGCCATGAAGCATTCGATCGTCAAAGCTTCGAGGCCTTTGGTGAAAACACTTCGCAGAATCTTGAGCGCAGCAGCGTCGCCCGCTACGCCGCCATCAACTTGTTTCAGGGGCACGCCTGCTGAGCCAAAAAGGGCAATTGCATCGTCGATCCCAACGCCCGCGCCGATCAGATTGGTTTTTTCGTGGGTCAGCGCGATGGCCCCGAGGATCGCCACATCGACATACTCGACGTCGAGTCTGGCTGCCTCTTGCGCAGCCATTCGGATCTGGCCCGGGTCAGCGGTGGTCATGTCGATATACAACGCATACTTCTGCATGCGGGCAAGCGCTTGTTCGGCGACCGTCAGAGAAACGGTTCCAAACACGCAAGACACCACGACATCGCACAACGGCGCGACATCGGCCACCGATGTGTAGATATCCAGATTCAAATCTGCGGCAAAGGCCTTTGCCGAAGGGGAAAGCTTGAGGTCGCATAGCAGGATTTCATGCCCGGCCGCAGACCATGGGCGTGCGTAGGTCAGACCGACTTCACCCGCTCCGATAATTCCGATTTTCATTCTTGTTCTTCCTGTTGTATTTAATGCGCCGCGTAGGCGCCTTTGTAGGTTCCGGCGGCGATTTGGGCGAGCATTTCAGCCTCTTTTCGCTCAGTCGCAATGCATTGCTCCAGCAGGCTTTCTGCCTGCGATGCCGGGAACGCAACGACGCCGTCATGATCGCCAACCACGATATCGCCGGGAGACACGATCATGCCGCCGATTGAGACGGGAACATTTATTTCACCCGGCCCGTTTTTGTAAGGCCCACGATGAATGCCAGCTCGCGCGAACATCGGAAACCCCGCCTTGCCGATGGTTGCCAGGTCGCGAATCGCGCCGTCCACCACGACTCCGGCGGCACCGCGTTTTTCCGCGATTGCCGCCATGATGTCGCCCATCAATGCACGGCTGACATCCCCTTCCCCATCGACCACCAGAACCTGTCCAGGACCCAACAACTCCAGGGCTTGATGAATTGCCCGATTGTCACCACGGGGCACTTTCACTGTCAGCGCTATCCCCGCCATGGTGCCTTCGATTTTGTGAAATGGCTTCAACGGCGCCCCCGGCAGGCGATCGAGGCAGTCGCTGATAATCGAGGTGGAGGTGCGTGAAAAGGCGGCAAGCAATTCATCGCTAATACAGTGTGAAGGTGGAGTCATGACGCTCATGGAGTGTTCCTCGGATGGCAGGTGCTATTGAGGATAAAGACCCTGAGAAATAGAAAAAGCGATAATATGGTATGGATTTACATGCCCAGGAGGAATACAAGTGATCACTTTGCCTCAGCTTTTGGCGCTGCACTGGATCGAACGGCTAGGCACATTCGAACGCGCAGCAGAGCAACTGAACACGACCCAGTCAGCAATCTCCAAGCGCGTCCAGGAACTGGAAACCTCAACCGGACTGCAGCTGTTTGACCGCTCTCAACGCGGTGCCAGGCTGACCGCAACAGGTGAGGATCTTCTGGTCATTGCGCGCGAGATGCTGGTGCTTGCAGAACGCATAACCTCCATGAAAGACGGGACTCAGGTCACCACCCGCCGTCTGCGACTGGGTGTGACCGAGTTAACTGCTTTGACGTGGCTGCCCAAGTTGATAAGCAGGCTCGTCAGCGAATTCCCTAAGCTGACAGTCGAACCTGAAGTTGACATGAGTCGCAACCTCCATGAAAAACTCATGGATGACCTCATCGATCTCATCATCATTCCCGATACCTTTACGGCCCCGGAAGTGACGTCCGTTGCCCTTGCCAGTGTGGAAAACGCATGGATGGCCGCGCCCGGCCTGATTGATAACAGCGCAACCGTGACGCTCGCTGAATTGGCTAAATATCCGATGCTGATCCAGGGAAAGAAATCAGGGTCCGGCCTGTTCGTGAACAACTGGCTACGCGCCAGGGGCATCGACCTTCCTAAGACACTGTCTTCCGACAGTCTGACGGCGATGCTTGGCTTGACCGCTGCCGGATTGGGCGTGGCCTATCTTCCGCTTGAATGCTATCGACCGTTGATTGACGCAGGGAAGTTGGCGGTCATCAGAACAGACCCCCCACTCCCGGCCGTTCCCTACATGGCGATGTACCGAAACGACCGCCCCTCTCCTTTTGTCGTCAGCGTGGCCGGTATTGCCGCGCAGCTGTGTGATTTCTCACGCCAGTTGCAACGCTGATTCACGACGTCAGTGCGGCCCGAACGCCTGCAGCCTCGGGTTCAAGTCATTTGGCGGCAGCAGGAGCGTCGGCGGGTTCAGAAATCGACAGCACAAACACCAGAGACGCCAACGAACAAATGCCTAGAAAGATGAACACTGCAGTCCAGCTATAGCTATCCAGCAATATACCGGCAATCAGCGGCGCCATGGCCCCGCCTGCCTGTCCGGCCGTGTTGACCACCGAGGCCGCCACTGGATAAGTCTTGCGCGTCGTCAGGCCCATCGAATACACGGAAAACGATGAGTAGCCAATGTTGAGTAGAAATCCCGTGGCGAACAATAACAAGCTCACGGCTAGAAGACCGTTGGGGGCATAGACCAGGGCGATCATCATCAGGCAGGTGGCAACGGCACTGATCATCATGGTGGGTTTTCTGCGGCGGTCCAGAATCCTGTCGGAAAACCAGCCACCGACGACGTTGCCCATTACCCCGCCCAGGAAGGGCAAGGATGAAACGAAGCCGACTTGCATCAACTCGAAATGTTTGACCTCCCCCAGATACTTGGGCAACCAGGCGAGTAACACGTTGACGACGCCGGTCATCAACAAGTAGCCCAGACCACAGCCCCAGACATTCCATGACCGAAACACGGAACGAGACGTCTGCAGTGCGGGTATCTGCTCATAGCGCAACGCCCGGTCAAGCGCACCGAAATCCTTGTGGACCCGCTCGATCGTCTCGCCCGCCTTGGTCTGGTCTTCGATGTGCTCTGCTTCGGCTTCATTCACACGCTTGCTAGCGCGGGGATCGTTGGGTACCAGCCACCACCAGAGAAGGGCCAGGACTACGCCGGGGATGGCGAAGGCAATGAACATCGTTCGCCAGCCGTCCAGCATAATCAGCGCAGCACCGATAGGCGGAGCGACGACAGCCCCCATCTTGGCCGCGGACAGAAACGCACCGGTAGCCAGGCCTTTTTCCCGGGCAGGGAACCACCGGTTGATGGTGCTGAGCATCGCCAGGGGAAGTGCCGCTTCCGCAACGCCTAATGCGGACCGATAGATTTTCAGTAAGCCAAAGTTGTGGGCCGTACCAATCAGCAGCGTGACCAGGGACGTCAGGGCGATGGAAATCGGGGCGACGAGGCGTACGCCAAATCGACTGACCACAAACCCTGCGGGGATTTGTCCTAGCGAGTAAAACAAGAAGAACGCGCTAACGGCCAAACCGGCCTGGGAGTTGGAGATTCCAAATTCTTTCTGAATGTACGGCAACGCAATACCGATGTTTGCACGATCGGCAGCCGCCAACATGTACACGACGAAGATGACGCCCAGCACGATCCAGCGATATTTAGACCTCGCGGACCTTCGGGCCACGTCAGCGGTAGCAAAATCAGTCATAGATCCTCCTTTCTTATGATTATGGTTTTAGGGATAGTCCTGACTCTCCAGCGCTAAAAAAAGCGATAAATAAGAACATGGATGCATTCCCTAAAGGAATTTATGGATGCCGCTCCTTTAGGCAGATCCTACTCAACTGGGAGCTCCGCGAAGTTCATCGTCCATTTGCCTTGGACTTGCCCCGCTGGAGCAGCCCGAAATGCGAGCGCGACGGGTGTGGCAGCCACCTTCAATTGCCTGGGCACCTCCCCGGCAGGCACTTGTGGGCAGTCAGTCGATTGTCGCCACAGCCGCCCCGCTTAAAACCGCAACTTTAAGCCACGGCGCATCTGTGTTTAGAATCACCAGGATCGCTTTGATCAATCCTCCCCACTCAAGGAATGACCCATGCCGTTAATGCTTTCGCGCTCTGCCCTCGCCTCCGCGCTGGCGCTGGCTGTCACGTTTGGTGGCGGCTCACTCGCTCAGGCGGCCACGCCCGACAAACTGGTTCAGGCTGGCGCCGAGCAAGCCAAAGAGCCAGCACTGAAGCTGTTGGAGCAGTTGGTCAATATCGATTCCGGCTCCGGCTACGAGCCGGGCCTGAGCAAGGTCAGCGCCATTGTCATCGATGAGTTGAAAAAGCTCGGGGCGACCATTGAGACCTTCCCCAATACGCCTCCTGACAAAAGCAACCATGTGATCGCCACGCTCAAGGGCACGGGCAAAGCGAAGATCTTGCTCATGGCGCACATGGACACGGTGTTCAAGGAAGGCTCGGCCGCCGCCCGGCCTTTCCACATCAAGGATGGACGCGCTTATGGCCCCGGCGTGATGGACGACAAGGGCGGGATTGTTGCCGGGATCTACGCGCTGCAGATCCTGAAAAACCTGAAGTTTACCGACTACGCGCAGATCACCTTCCTGCTGGACGCCAGCGAAGAAACCGGTTCGGAGGCTGCGACCGACCTGATCAAGAAAACCGCCAGTCAGCACGATGTGACGCTCAACCTGGAGCCGGGTCGCCCCGCCGACGGCCTGGTGGTCTGGCGTAAAGGCAGTGCGACCGCAGTGGTCGACGTGAAAGGCAAGGCGTCCCACGCGGGCGTCGCACCGGACCTGGGCCGTAACGCGGCGATGGAAGCGGCACATCAGATTCTGCAACTCGGGAAACTGGGCGATGCCGAGAAGAAAACCACCATCAACTTTACGGTGATCAATGCCGGTGACCGCACCAACGTCATCCCTGATCAAGCCAGTGCCAAGGCCGATGTGCGCGCAGCCGTGCCGGAAGAGTTCGACCGGATCGAAAAGGATCTCGCGCGCGTCTCGGCTGACAAACTGATCCCGGAAACTGAAGTGTCGACCAAGCTGATTCGTGGCCTGCCACCGATGCCGCAAACCGCGGAAACCGACAAGTTGGTAGCCGTCGCCCAAGGCATTTACGGCGAACTGGGCCGTACGCTGACCATCGAAGGCAGCGGCGGCGCAGCCGATGCAAGCCTGGCCGCGAGTGTTGGCGTGCCGACGCTGGATGGTTTTGGCATCGTCGGCGGCAACATCCACACCCCCGAAGAATACGCCGAAGTCGAAAGCGTCTCGCCCCGGATTTACCTGCTGACGCGCATGATCATGGAGCTTTCCAAAGGCACAGCTAAACAGTGAGGGCGCGGCGTCTGCGCAATGAGTCGCGGGTACTGCGCAGACGCCGTGATAGCTGAGTGGTGCTGACTTTCAGTCGACTTCAAGTCGCTGATTCAGGGATTTTTCACGTGGGCTTTTCACAGCATTCGCCCCATTCAACGCTGGGATCGTCAGCGGTTACCAGCCAAGGGATTCGAACAGCGGCACGACTTGATCGAGGGTGCTCACTGTCGCATCGGGTTGATAGTCAGGCAGCAATTGCCGACCAGTACCACGGTCGATCCAGACGCAGCGAAACTGCATGTCCCGCGCGGCGGCATGGTCCAGGTGCGGGCTGGCGCAGATGTGCACCACTTCATCGCGGCGTACGCCCAACTGCTGGTGAGCGTAGTCGAACAGGCGCGGATTCGGCTTGTAGGCACCGGCCTGCTGGGCCGTGATGACCTGGTCAATGTGCCCACCGAGCTGCGCGACATTGCCGGCAATGATGTCGTCATCGGTGTTTGACACGATGCACAGCTTGAAGCCCATGGCTTTGAGGCGCGCGAGCGTGTCGAGAACTTCAGGAAATGGCGGCATCTGAGGAATCGCCCCGGCCAGTTGCTGGCTGTCCTCGGCCGAACCGGGCAACCCCAATTCCTCCAGCGCAAGCTGTAACCCCAGCGTGCTCAATTGACGGAACGAACGGTACGGCGGCGTCTGTTGCAGGCGATATTCGTGGCGGTCGTACACGTCGATCAGGCGGTTGGCATCGACACTGTGCTGCCCCTTGGTGCCGAGGATTTTCGCAGCGACCGCCTGCAAGCCCTCGTCCCATTGAATCAAGGTGCCATAGCAATCGAATGTCAGCCATTCGGGACGCGAGGTGTTTTCGAATTTCATGCTGTTCTCCTCTTTGGGGAATTCAGCTTACGAGCCAATGCCATCAGCGGGAAATTAAATTACTATGCCGTCTTCAGTTGAAAAACGAATATGAAGGATTCGCCATGCTCGATCTCGAACTGCTCAAGACCTTCGTATGCGTGGTTGATGAGGGCAGCTTCACCCGAGCCGCCGAACGCGTGCACCGCACCCAGTCGACGGTGAGTCAGCAGGTGCGCAAGCTGGAAAAAATGGTCGGCCACACGCTTTTGCTTCGCGACCGGACGGGGCAGAACATCAGCGTCAACGAACACGGCGAAATGCTGATTCAGTACGCCCGGCGCTTACTGGCCATGTCCTCGGAGGCGCTGGAAGCTCTTGCCAACGATGTCGACCCGGAAACGCTGCGCATTGGCGTGCCCGAGGACTTCGACTCGCGACGCATGACGAGCATCCTCGCCGGCTTCAAGCGGGTCCGCCCCACAGCGCGACTGGAAACCATCAGCGGCATGAGCACAGATCTCAAGCAGCAACTGGCTACAGGCGTCATTGACATCGCATTGGTCAAGCGCGAGCCAAACAGCGGGCCTGCTTGGGCGACATGGCCGGAGCGGCTTGTGTGGGTCAAGGGGATAGATAGCCACTTCGCCAACGGTGTCTTGCCATTGGCGTTATTCCCGCAGGGCTGCATTTATCGGCAACGAGCGATCCATTTGTTAGATGTTGCACAGCGGCCTTGGCGGGTTGCCTTTGGCAGTCATAGCCTGACCAGCATACAGGCGGCGGTGGCATCAGGGCTGGGCGTCTCGGTTCTGCCCGCTTCGGCGGTGCTGCCAGAACATACGGTGTGTACGGATCTTCCTGAATTGGCGCCGACCGAGTTGGCGCTGATCAGTCGCGAAAGCGCGCTGACCGGATTGCAGAGAGCGCTGGTAGAGTTTCTACGCCAAGAACTGGGCGAGTCATTCAATTAATCAACGCCTGCTGTCGCAAATGCCTGGGCAGCACTCCCCCGCTCATGCAAACGGCAGTGGCCCGCGGAATGTGCCGATGGGCACCCAGTGGGTGATCAAACCCGTATCCGGTTTCCAGTGGTGCAGGAGCAGCGCAGGCGGCTCAACGTATGACGCCTCTTCAGCCTCTGGATCCAGGGCCAGCCCGATGGCCGTCGTGGTGCTGGGGGCGGTGCACAGGACTGTGCCGCCAAAACGTAATTGCATCGAGCGGTGAATGTGTCCGCACACCACGCGTTCGATCGCCGGATAGCGCTGCACCACATCGCGCAGTCGCTCCGAATTCCGGCAGGCATAGGTGTCGATATAAGGAATGCCACTGAGGAACGGTGGCTGGTGCAACATGACCAGAGTCGGGCGCGTCGGCTCCCGGGCGAGTGCCGCATCGAGCCAGGCCGCAGCCGCCTCGCTCATGTCGCCGTGATGTTCCTGCGGTACGGTCACATCCACACCGATGATCCGTACCGGCCCTAGGTCGTCGGCGACGAAATGCCACGGGCCTGCCGTTGAAGAGAGATACGGCGTTGAAAAGGTAGACCCCATTAATGTTCGATCATCATGATTGCCAGGAATCATCAACAACGGCTGCTCGATCCCGGCCAGCAATGTACGCGCCATTGCATACTCTTGCGGTAGCCCCTCATCCACCAGGTCGCCGGTGATGATCACGACATCGGGTCGCGGCACGAGTCTGTTCAGGTGTGCGATGGCCTGCTCGCACATGGTGTTTGAATCGACCAGCCCCTGATAAAGCATGCCTTGCGGCCTGATATGCAGATCGGAAAGGTGGGCAATCAGCACGAGACATTCTCCATGGAAGATCAATGGTGGAGTGGAAATCGCATGCCTGAGCCTGCGATGAACGGGGTCAGCTTGCATGTGGCATGCCAGAGCGCCGAGCTCCTGAAGGCCGGAACGGGCGATGGAGGTCGCACCGGCCCAGGCGGGATCCCGGCACATAACTTGCTCTTCTGGTACTCCTCGCCTTGCTGGAAGTCCCGATGCTGCACTCCCATCTCACCACCCTCAATGCGGTCTCACTGGTCCTGAGCACGTTCAAGGCGCAAGGCTGGTCCGCTGAAGCGCTGCTGGCCGGCAGTGGCATATGCGCGGCGGACTTGAGCCGTGCCGACACGCGCATCGCCACGCATCAGGAGATGCAGGTGTGCGCCAATGCCGTGGCGCTGCAGCGCGATATCGGCCTGATCGTCGGGCGGCGTATGCATGTCTCATCCTACGGCATGCTCGGCTATGCCCTGCTCACCAGTGCTACTTTCGGTGATGCGCTACGTCTGGCGCTGCGTTATCCCGCGCTGCTGGGAACACTGTTCGAGCTGAGTCTGGAGGAAGACGGCGAACGTATCTGGTTCACTGCGGGTGATTACCGCGAGAATCCGGCACTGACCGCCTTCAATGTCGAGCTGTGTCTGGGGTCGCTGAAGGTCATTTGCGACGACCTGCTCGGCCACTCACTGCCCTTGCTGGGCGCTCGCTTTGAGCACGAGGCGCCGGACTATCAGACTCGCTACGCCGAATGTTTCGACTGTCCGTTGCAGTTCCAGGCCACCGTCAATGCATTTGCTTTTGATAAACGCTGGCTCGCTCAGCCTTTACCGCTGGCTGACGCGGTAACCCATCAGGCCATGACCGAGCGCTGCCGAAAACAGAACACTGAATTCACCGGGCGCGAGGCCTGGCTGGGGCGAATCCGGCAATTGCTGGCTGCACAACTGCACGCCGCACCTGGGCTGGACGGGCTTGCGCGGCAGATGAACTGTTCCGCGCGCACCTTGCGTCGACACTTGCACGAGCTGGGCTGCAGCTATCAGGAACTGATCGACGAACTTCGTTTCGAACGCGCCAAGCAACTGCTGGCCGAAGACCGGTGGCCCATCTACCGGATCGCCGAGGCTCTGGGCTTCAGCGAGACCGCAAGCTTTCGGCACGCTTTTGTGCGCTGGAGTGGCGTGGCGCCGAGCCAATTTCGCGCATGACGCCTCATTGAGGGGCGAATTACGGACAGAAAATCTGGCCATATTTATCCCCTTTTGGCCGCACTTGCCGTTCTCATAAGCCGCGCCCGGCGCAAGACTGTGGTCACCGATACAGCCTGCGGAGAACAACAAATGCTGACAATCTACTCGGATGATCACCACCTGCACCACGGCCGCTGTGAGCTGATGGACGGGCAACTGATGCCCTGCTTCGAAATGCCCTCGCGCGCCGACCATGTGTTGCAACGGGTCAAGGACCGTCAACTTGGCGAGGTACAGGCGCCGCAGGACTTTGGCCTGGCACCGCTCCAACGCGTCCATAGCCGTGAGTACCTCGATTTCTTCAAGGGTGCCTGGGCGCGCTGGACCGAGTTCGGTCAGGATGGCGACCTCCTGCCCTACACCTGGCCCGCCCGCACCCTGCGCCGGGTACTACCCGAAAGCCTGCATGGCCAACTCGGTTATTACAGCTTCGACGGCGGAGCGCCTATCACCGTTGGCACGTGGCAGGCAGCCTACTCGGCGGCGCAGGTCGCGCTGAGCGCCCAACAGGCGATTCAGCAAGGTGCCCACAGCGCTTTCGCCCTGTGCCGTCCGCCGGGACACCACGCAGCGGAAGACTTGATGGGCGGTTATTGCTACCTCAACAACGCCGCCATTGCCGCCCAGGCCTTTCTTGATCAGGGCCACAAAAAGGTCGCGATTCTGGATGTGGACTACCACCACGGCAACGGCACTCAGTCGATTTTCTATGCGCGCAACGATGTGCTGTTTACCTCGATCCACGGCCACCCGGAAGCGGAGTTTCCGTTTTTCCTGGGCTATGCCGATGAGCCGGGTGAAGGCGCAGGTGCCGGGTTTAACTTCAACTACCCTCTGCCGGCCGGTTCCGGCTGGGAAACCTGGAGCGCAGCGCTGGAGCAAGCCTGCACAGAAATCGATCGTTACGACGCCGACATCATCGTCGTCTCCCTGGGCGTGGACACATTCAAGGACGATCCGATCTCGAAATTCAAACTCGACAGCCCGGATTACCTGGCGATGGGCGCACGCATCTCCCGCCTGGGTAAACCTACGCTGTTCGTGATGGAAGGCGGCTACGCGGTGGAAGAAATCGGCATCAATGCCGTCAACGTTCTCGAAGGTTTTGAAGGGGCTGCCCAATGAACATGTTCAAGTCACTGATCCTCTGCGCCGCCGTTATCAGCGGCGTGGCTCATGCCGAAGAGAAAACCCTGCGGGTCTACAACTGGTTCGACTACATCACCCCCAAGGCCCTGGAGGACTTCAAGGCGCAGAATTCCAGCCTCAAACTGGTGTACGACATCTTCGACACCAACGAAGCGTTGGAAGCCAAACTGCTGACCGGCAACTCCGGGTATGACGTGGTGGTGCCGTCCAACGTGTTCCTGGCCAAGCAGATCGAAGCCGGTGTATTCCAGCCGCTGGACCGCAGCCAATTGCCGAACTGGAACCACCTCGATCCCAAGCTGATGAAGCTGATCGAGGCCAACGATCCGGGCAATAAATTCGCCGTGCCTTACATGTACGGCACCATCCTGATCGGCTTCAACCCGGATAAAGTCAAGGCCGCCCTGGGTGCCGATGCGCCAGTGGACAGCTGGGACCTGATCTTCAAGGAAGAAAACATCAGCAAGCTCAAGCACTGCGGTGTTGCGCTGCTCGACTCGCCTTCCGAGATCCTGCCCCTGGCCTTGCAGCACCTGGGCCTGGACCCCAACAGCAGCAACCCCAAGGACTATGTGAAGGCCGAAGCGCTGCTGATGAAAATCCGCCCCTATATCACCTACTTCCATTCCTCCAAATACATGGCTGATATCGCCAACGGTGACATCTGCGTTGCTGTCGGTTACTCCGGCAGCTTTTCCCAGGCCGCCAACCGCGCCAAAGAAGCCAAGAACGGCGTGACCGTGGACATGCGCCTGCCCAAGGAAGGCGCACCCATCTGGTTCGACATGCTCGCCATCCCCAAGGGTGCCAAGAACCCACAAGCCGCCTACACCTTTATCAACTACCTGCTGCAACCGCAGGTGATCGCGCCGATCAGCGATTTTGTCGGCTACCCGAACCCGAACAAGGACGCGACCGACCAAGTCGACCCGTCGATCCGCAACAACCCCAATCTGTACCCGACCGAGGCGGCGATGACCACGCTATACACCCTCAAACCTTTGGGCCGTGATGCGGAGCGCGCCAGAACACGGGCCTGGACCAAGATTAAGTCGGGCACTTGATAGTTTGCCGCTAGACGTAACTGGGCGAACTGGATGACCAGGCTTTCATCTGAGGTGAAGCGGGCTGTGCGCTTGCATGGTGTCCGCAGTGGTCGGTTTACCGTGGAAATGGTCCGCTCTGGAAAAGCGCCCAGCGATTGATTGGCGGTCTCAGGTCGAGAGGGCTTTAGGTCAAGCAGGGACATGGATGTCGATCCCTGATGATCGGTTTTACTGGCGCCTGTTCGCCAGTCGTGCGAACAGGACTGTAACGGCAACGGCCATCAGCACACCCGTTGCAATGGCGGTGTAGACGCCCCACTGCAGCACCATCATCTTCAAGGCCAGGTAAAAACCGACGACCCCCACGGCGCCAATCGCGTTGCCTCGCACGATCGCCGTCAGCTCAGAGCGGCCACCCTGCACATGCGCAAATACTGCCAGCGGCCAGGCGATCACGGGGATCGGTGCCAGGAACCCGCTGACTACTGGCCCCAGCCACTGTGCACCCGCAGTGATCAACAGCAACAAACAAGTGGCCGTCAACATGCGCATCGGAATGATCCAGGCAGGCGCGGGAACAGAACGTCCGGAGCGACTCCGGCAGACTTTGGAGGTGACGCTGAGAATCACCGCAACCAGTACAAGAGTCGATGCAATGGAAACACCCAACGAGCCAATCCCGTTCATGCAGAAGGCAACTGCCAAGTAGAAAGCTAACGCTGTCACGCACCCGATCACCGCCGATGTACGCCGAGTCACGATGAAGTAAAACAGGTAAGTGGCCTGGATGGCCGCTACGCCCGCCAGGGCGCCCGGCACCGCGAGCAAGGCGAACCGAGGGCCTTGTTCGATGCTCAGGAACAGCATGACCAGCGCGGAAGTCACCGGCAGTCCCGATAACAGGCCGGCAATGTGTGTACCCCAGCGCTTGCCGGCCAGGGAGATGGAAAGCATCAGCAGTGGGGTGATGATCAGTTTCAGGTAGAAGGCGGTCATGGGGAGCGGCGTTGTTCCTGATTGGAGGCAATCGTGGCAGGCAGCTATTGTCTATATTCGGCGGTTTGAGAGAAGAAGCCTATTGTGTGGTGAATGGCGGTTTTCGGCCCAGAAACATCGCAGGGTTGTCAGACCGTACACTTAAAGGCACGTGAGTGAATTCTTGTCATGCCATGTCCAGTGCACATCGGCATGATTACGCATTCAATTGCTAAGTTCACTGGTCCAGGCGTTGACGAAACCGGGGAATAGCAAAATCCAGAAATCGCCTCATTTTCAGGGGCATATGCCCAGGTGACGCGTGGATCAGGTTGATAGGCGCCGACAAAGGCTCATAGTTATCCAGCACAATCTCCAGCAATCCCTCGCTGACCGCTTCCGCAACCTGGTAGTGCAACAATTGAACGACTCCAACGCCATCAATGGCGGCCTGCGCTGCTGCTTCAGCGGTCGTCACCGATAAGCGCGGCGTCATCCGCCTTGTTGATTCTGCCACGCCCTGTTTTGAGTGTTGAAAAGGCATAGGGGCATCAAGTCGCACGGTTGGCAAATCATGCAGATCTGCGGGACATTCAGGTCTTCCATAAGCGTCCAGCAGTTTGGGACTGGCGCACATTACAGTTCTCATGGCCCCCACCTGAGTGGCGATCATGCCGCTATCAGGGAGTGTTCCAATGCGCACTGCCATGTCCACGTGGTCGTCAACGAGGTGAGCGTTGCGGTCAGAAAGCAAGAGCCGAATATTGATTTCGGAAAACTCCCCTAAAAACGCGTTGACGATCGGCAGGACATGCAGCCGGCCGAACATGATTGGCGCGGTCAGTACCAGTTCGCCTTTGGGGACAATGAATTCCCCAGTCGCTTCACGTTCGGCGACCTCCAATTGCTCCAGTATTCGGCGCGCAGCAGCCACGTAAGCCACCCCGGCATCGGTCAACGAGAGCCTGCGCGTGGTTCGAATCAATAAACGGCTGCCTATCAGCTTCTCCAGGTCAGCAATTTTCCTGCTGATGGTGGTAAGCGGCATGTCGGCCAGCCGTCCGGCTGCCGTCAGGCTGCCAGCATCAATCGCAGCCACGAGCAGCTTCATCGCCTCAAATCTGTCCATGGATTATTCCAATATCTGGTAGGGAGGTTACCGATATTCGCAGATTATGTAGCTGGCGTGAAATAGGCACTATAGCGCCATCAAGTAGGTGCGCCTGACGCTCGATAAGCCATGCACTTACCGCCTGATAGACCACTTCACTTTTTAACTCAGTGTCCAAGGAGTTTGCATGAGCATTAAGAACTTGATAGCCGCTACTGCCCTCAGCGCAGTGTTCGCCAGCGCTGGCGTGGAAGCAGCCGACACTAGCCCCCAGAAGACAAGCGACGTCCAACACCATTTTGTAGAGGTACAAGGGGTCCGAATCTTCTATCGGGAAGCGGGCGATCCATCGGCGCCAACCATCGTGTTGCTTCATGGATTCCCTACCTCTTCATTCATGTATCGCGACTTGATTCCGAAGCTGGCGGACCGTTACCACGTGATTGCCCCCGACTTCCCGGGTTTTGGATTCTCGGACAGCCCTGATCGGGCGAAGTACTCCTACACGTTCGACAACATCGCCAAAACCATGAACGGATTTACTGAGGCGCTTGCGCTGAATCGCTACGCTCTTGAAGTCTTCGACTACGGCGCCCCCGTAGGCTGGCGGATGGCCGTCGCACACCCGGAAAGAATCACCGCAATAATCAGCCAAAACGGGAATGCTTACGACGAAGGCCTCAGCGAGGGCTGGAACCCGATTCAACGTTACTGGAAAACTCCAACTGCCGAGAACCGCAACGCATTGCGTGAGTTGCTCAAACCAGAATCAATCAAATGGCAATACACCCATGGCGTAGCGGCACCTGAGAGCATCGCACCGGAAACGTACACCCTGGATCACGCGTTCGTTTCGCGACCCGGTAACGATGAAATCCAGCTGGACCTGTTCCTGGACTATGCCACCAACGTAAAACGCTACCCCGAGTTCCAGGCGTATTTCCGCAAATATCAGCCGCCGATGTTGGCCGTCTGGGGGAAAAACGATCCGTTTTTTCTCCCTGCAGGCGCGAAAGCGTTCAAGCGTGATATTCCCAAAGCTGAGGTCCATCTTTACGACACCGGACACTTCGCACTGGAAACACACTTGAACGAGATCAGCGGCGAAATCCACAGTTTCCTGGACCGGAATCTGGCGCAGCCAAAATAAGCCCCATCGCACGTCTGAGGACGCCCAAATGAGTGAAGAAAAACGTTTGCCATTACCGCCATTCACCCTCGACACCGCTATCCAGAAAGTTCGCGGGGCTGAGGATGGCTGGAACTCCCGAGACGCGGCTAAAGTCGCTCTGGCTTATACCCAGGACACTTATTGGCGCAACCGCGGCGAATTCATCGAAGGTCGCGCCCAGGCCCAGGCATTTCTCGAACGAAAGTGGCGCAAGGAGTTGGACTACCGCTTGATCAAGGAGCTATGGGCCTTTACCGATAACCGTATTGCAGTGCGTTACGCCTATGAATGGCACGATGATTCGGGCAACTGGTTCCGGTCGTACGGTAATGAGAACTGGGAGTTCGCCGCGAACGGGCTTATGCAACGGCGCTTCGCCTGTATCAATGACCTGCCGATTGCAGAATCCGACCGCAAGTACCGCTGGCCTTTGGGACGACGTCCTGACGACCATCCTGGCTTGAGTGAACTTGGGCTTTGATACGCCATTACCTTCGCTGATATACGTCCACCAGTTCGGGCGCCCTCACTAGACCATGACAGGTCAAATGGGCGCCTCAACGCTCGCTTTCAAGCGCAAATCGTTGATCACCCGGTAACGTCGAGGGATCGCATCGACTGCAAGTCCTTCTGCCCGTTCCGGGATTAAGCCATTATCTTCAAGGCGCAAAATCGCGACCGCATCTGCCTGCCCCCCCTCTTGTAGCGCGCCCAGCACACGCCGATAAAGGCTCTCTGAAGTAATCTCCGCAGTTCGGTCCCCTGCCAGTAAGCGCCGCGGCAACCCAGCTTGTAAAATGCGCGCTGAGGATAGGTAAATTCCCTTCCAAATGCCAGTTTCAAACGAGTGGTGTAATCTATTTCAGCACTCAGGATACTCAAGCCGATAACCTGTACGCTACATGAGCAATCTTGAGCCACAACCGCCCATGTTAAAGGAGTTCGCAGGTGACCGTACCACCGGACAATCTGCCAATTTATCGTATTCTTACTGGCCCTGACGATGCAGCTTTCTGTCACCGTGTGAGTGCGGCATTGCAGATGGGTTACCAGCTTTATGGTAGCCCTGCAGTCACCTTCAATGGGCAAGATGTGATAGTGGCGCAAGCGATCATTTGGGGTGGATCTACCCTTGTATCTGTTGGGTAATCAGCCTCAGGATTTACCGTAGGTCTTTTTTGCAGCCGAGCTACAAACTTTTACCGTAAATGGTTAGAACTTCGTGCTACCTGATAGTGAGCAGCATGCATCATAACCACCTGTAAAAGTCACCCGCCCTTGCAGAGTAACTTCAAGCCTTGACGCTCGGTTTACCTTGGCAACGTGTCGGTTCCGCATGAGCCATTACGGTGCTCTGATTCGCCTGCAACAGGAAACGTGACAGCGAAATTAGCCCATCAGCCCATCGTCGCCACTAGCCCTTCCTGAGAAATCAAAGGCGTGACTTCGTATCCGAATCTCGCTAACCGTTTGGCGACGTGGTCCACTCAATTTCCCAGGTAGCAGGCGTTAAACCCGCAGTCATGATGCCGTGACCCTTACAAGCGGTATCCACACATCCACGTAACCCTTGCCTTGGGCCGGTTCAAAATCAGGACTGTATTGTTCGAACTCGGGGGCGTCGGCAAGCGCGTAGCCAGAGTCAGGCAACCAGTGATTGAAGATGGTGAAGAATGTCTGATGGATCTTTGAAATATGATCTAAATGTCGGAACACCGCATAGTTTTGCTGTGGCACCTTGAAGTACCGAAAAGCCGGGGGCAGATGTTCGATACAGGAGACCTCGATGCCGGCAATATACTCAAAACTTCCGTCATCTCCAGGGTTACAGCTCAGACCATAGTTCCATTGATTGACCTGACATGGCACTTGCCCTATATAAGGCTCGAACGCCTGCCACAAACCGACAATGCCTTCATTCCTGTCGATGGTAAAGCGATCTCCCAAACCCGCAATGAAAAATTCGGATCTTGTTTCAAAGCGTGGTGTTGAGAGTGTTATCAGACTCATTTTTTTCATACGTAAAGGCTCCACCAGGGATAGGTGTTCATCTTTGCGCCCACGAACCTGTTTCGGAGTGAACCCAAACTGATCGCGGAAAGCGCGCGTAAAAGCTTCATGGGAGCTGTAACCAGCATCCAGTGCTACTTTCAGGATGTCAGGCGTTCCTCGCTGCAAGGTTAGCGCCGCCTGGCTCAAACGCCGAGCCCGGATGTAGCGCATTACTGGCCAGCCCGTCGACAGCGCAAACAAACGGGCAAGGGCAAAAGGAGACAGGTTGCAATGACGCGCAACACGTCCCAGATCGAGGTTGGATCCCAGCTCAAGCTCGATGTACCACAGGGCTCTCTCGATATTCAGCATTACGATGCTCCTTGAAGTCAGAGCAACGTTATCAAACGAATGGACGAAGTATTTGATCGTTCTTGCGGTTTCTGCATAGCGTCAAACGAATACACCGGCTGCCACTTATGCGGCAGCAACTGATCGACTTCACTCCCACGCTGCGTCGGCAGGCATGCAAGAACGTCCTTCAAGTAAGCAGACGGGTCATGCCCATTGAGCCGCGCCGACTGGATCAAACTCATGATCGCCGCCGCACATATACCGCTACGTCACGAGCCAGCGAACATCCCGTTCGAGCGCCCAAGAGCCCACGGCCGGATTTGGTTCTCGCCCCCGTTGTTATCGATGGGCACAGCACCGTCATTGAGATAGCGCGCCAGCGCAATCCAGCGCTTAAGGCTGTAATCCAACGCCTTGGCGATGGCCGATCCCTCAGGCACAAGCTGCCTCCGGGCGATCATCCAGGTATGACCCGCTGCGCCAATGTCGAACGGGCGATGAGCAGCCCGGCGCGGCCAAAGATGTTTCTTGGCGATACAGCGCCGGATGGTCGGCGAACTTGGCGATCATCACGCAAGGACAGCCTTGAGCGCCCGGGTGAGGCGGAGTCAAAATGACCTTCCTCAACACTCATGAGTCTTTTTGACTGGGTCATTTCGACCATAATTGATTTGCAGCGATTGATTTTAAAGGGTTTTTTATATGGCATAAGCATTGCTATGACCATGGCACTAACCCAGTTCCCGGAGTCTCCATGCTCACTCAATCGCAGCGCGACATTATCAAAGCCACCATTCCGCTTTTGGAAACCGGCGGCGAAGCACTGGCCACCCATTTCTACACCATCATGCTGGAGGGACACCCTGAGGTCAGGCCGTTGTTCAATCAGGCCCACCAGGCCGACGGGTCGCAGCCTCGGGCTCTGGCTAACGGTGTTTTGATGTATGCCCGCAACATTGATCGCCTGGAAAACCTGGGACCACTTGCAAGCCAGATCGTGAGCAAGCACGTCGCGCTGCAAATTCTTCCCGAGCATTACCCCATCGTAGGTGCCTGCCTACTGCGCGCAATTCGTGAAGTGTTGGGTGAAGAGATTGCCACCGATGAGGTGATTGCAGCGTGGGCCGTCGCCTATCAGCAACTGGCAGAAATCTTGATCAATGCTGAAGAGGCGGTTTATGAAAAGATCGAGGCGGCGCCTGGCGGCTGGCGGGGCGGACGATTGTTCAGGGTTGCCTGCAAAGTCCCGGAAAGCTGTGAGATCTCATCGTTCTACCTCGAGCCGGTCGACGGTAAGCCGGTCATTGCGCACAAACCCGGCCAGTACATCGGCGTACGCATGCACATCAATGGCACAGACCTTCGCCGGAACTACTCCTTGTCAGCGCCCTCCTCGGGCTCTGGATTGCGCATCAGCGTGAAACGCGAGCCAGGCGGAATTGCCTCCAACCATCTACACGATCAAGTGAGCGCAGGATCTGTGCTCGAGCTGTTCCCCCCTTCTGGCGATTTCACGCTGATCGACAGTACCAAACCACTTGTATTGATCAGCGGTGGTGTCGGCATTACCGCAACCCTCGCCATGGCCGAGACAGCGCTCCAAGCGGGTAATCGTCAGGTGGTATTTATTCACTATGCTCGCAACGCCAAGGCCCAAGCGTTCAAGGCCGTGCTGCGCGACTGGAAGCAGCGCTTCCCCCTCTTCACAGCCCATGTGATTTACAGCGAGGCAGGCGTCGATTCCGAACCCCGCCCGAGCGCCGTAGGCATGCCCTCTATGGAGCACCTTGAGCAATGGTTGCCTGAGGACCGAGACGTAGAGGCGTACTTTCTCGGACCCAAACCCTTCATGGTATTCATCAAGCGTGCCCTGCATGAGCTGGGTGTTCCAGACGCCCAGGCGCACTACGAGTTTTTCGGGCCGGCGCAAGCACTCGCTTAATGCTGGATCCGCTGAAGCGGCTCTCCCGCGCTTTCAACAACCACACGATAGGTGAAGCATGTCACAAGGCAAATTATCAGCACTGCTGGGCGTTGAGCATCCTATTATCCAGGCACCCATGGTAGGTGTATCGAATCCCCAGTTGGCTGCCGCAGTCTCCAACGCGGGAGCCTTGGGCTCAATTGGTTTGGGCGCGAGTAATCCAGACCAGGGACGTGAACTGATCAGGAAGACCAGGACGCTTACCCAAAAACCCTTCAACGTTAATATGTTCTGCCATCGACCGGCGGCTTTTGATCACGTAAGAAATAATGCATGGCTGGCGCACATAGCCAACATGTTCACAGAATTCGAAGCCCTCCCGCCGCACACGTTGCGAGAAATATATAAGAGTTTTGTCGATGACCGCGCCATGCTGGAAATGCTGTTAGAGGAGCGGCCACCCGTGGTGAGTTTTCACTTCGGCGCTCCGTCGCAGGAATGGATTGCTGAACTTAAATCAGCGGGCATTTTCATCATCGGATGTGCGACCACACTCTCTGAAGCACAGCATTTGCAGCAGGCTGGAGTTCAAGCGATTGTCGCGCAGGGTTACGAGGCAGGAGGCCATCGCGGGGTGTTTGACGACGCCCCAGGACAAGATGACCAATTAGGGCTTATTGCGCTGCTGCGCATTCTCGTTTCCGAGGTCGATCTACCCTTGATTGCTGCAGGGGGAATCATGGATGGAGCCGGAATTAACGCAGCAATGACCCTTGGTGCTGGCGCCAGCCAATTAGGCACGGCCTTTATCTTGTGCCCTGAGTCTTCCGCGACCGCAGAGCACCGAGCAGCACTCAAGAGTGCTAAAGCCCATCAAACGCGGGTCACGTCTTACCTCTCCGGCCGACCAGCCCGTGGTATCCCCAACCGCTTGTACCTTGATTCGCAAGCGGCCCAAATCCCGCAACCCGCTGAATACCCCCTGGCATACGACGTGGCCAAGGCATTGCACGTGGCAGCCAGCGCCAAGGGGTGTCAGGACTTCGCCGCTCAGTGGGCCGGGCAAGGCGCCCCGCTGTCCAGGGAATTGCCAGCAGCAGCGCTTATCCAGACATTGGTTGAAGAGATGCACAAAGCCTCGACAATTTCCTTTTAATCACACACAGGTTGTCAGTATGCCGTTGCTTAAAATCGATGTTATCAAGGGTCGTTCGGACGAAGTGCTGTCCAAACTTCTCAATACCATACATGACGCCATGGTAGAGGCCTTTGAAGTGCCCGTGCGGGACCGTTATCAAATCCTGACTGAGCACGAACCTTCGCGGCTGATTATTCAGGACACAGGTCTTGGTTTCCTCAGGACAGATAATGTGGTGGTCATTACCGCGATAAGCCGCCCGAGGCCAGCAGAGATGAAACAGAAGTTTTATGACCTCGTCGCACAGCGGCTAGCATTTCATTGCGGTATTTCCTCGCAAGATCTAATGATCTCGATGATCATCAATAGCGATGAGGATTGGAGCTTTGGGCTGGGTCGGGCGCAGTTTTTAACCGGGGAGCTATAAAGTCGGCATGAGCAAAATGAGCGACTAATACCTATTTCACACAACAGTGCCGTGATTATTCACGGCCTCACTCGGAGACGCTGCACATGGATAGCACTCTTTACTTCGGGGTTCACACCACGCTGTGCCGTTTTTTTGCCGCTTTTGACAAGCAAGATTGGCCGTCCATGGGCGAATGTCTGGCCCCGGAGATTTTCATTGATTATTCCTCATCTGGCCGCGAATCACCTGTAACAATGACAGGTGAAGCCTTTGTCAATAAGCGAAAAAGCGCAGTTGATAACCTGACAAAACAGCACAGCTTCTCAAATTTGTACATCCGCGGACAGGCGGATGAGGCAGGCATCTTTGCATCCTGTAATTACCTCATCCTTAGATTCGACCTGAGCAACCCCAGCCAAACAGAGAACTCCTTTCACTCATGCGGCCAATATGAATTCACGTTCGAGCAGCATGCAGACGATCTGAAAATCTCGAGTATTAAACAGTTGAAGCTTCAAAGCTGGGGCAATGAAAGTCTGCATGGTGGGTCGAGCGCGCGCTCCACGTGAGTCATGGATTCCCTTGTGGTTGATGTTTTGGCCTCACGGTGAGTAGCACCTAAGCCAGGCCTGACTCCAGAATGAGGGAAAGCACACGACGCGCTCCCCCGGTAGAATCAGCGGCCAACCATCAAAACGCCATCACCGTGCAGGATTTGACCCCCTATCTGAATCAAGGAAGACAATCCCATTGAAACCCGCTCTCGGCGCCCTGCTTTTAACCTGTCTGACGACCAGCGTTCTTGCTGACGTCAACTCTGTCGGCTTCCAATCCTCCACCCTGCCGGACCCACACAATGTGCGCCCTCTGGAGATGGTCGTCTGGTACCCCAGTGGAACGACTGACATCCCACAGTTGATCGGCGACGATGTGGTGTTTGTCGGTGCTTCTGCGGTTCGCAACGCGCCACCCTCTGCTGGCGAGCACCCGTTGGTGGTGCTCTCCCATGGATTCAGAGGCAATTGGAACAATCAGAACTGGCTGGCGAGTGCATTGGCCCATAAGGGTTACATTGTCGCAGCGGTCAACCACCCCGGCACTACGACCCATGATCGCAGCCCGCAAGCGGCGGCGCAGTTATGGCAGCGGCCCATTGACCTGCATAGGGCCATTGAGGCGGTCACCACTCAACCTGAAATATTTGGCGTGGTCGCGAAGCGTCAGATTGCCGTAGTGGGCCATTCACTCGGCGGCTGGACTGCAATGGAGATCGCCGGTGCGCGTTTCGACCCAGCCCTGTTTGCCCGTGACTGCAAACGCCATCCGCAGTTATCCAGTTGCACCAATTATCAAAAGATCAACCCTGAGACTACCCCGGCATTAAAGGCCGCTCTGGCTGGTGATTTGCGCGATCAACGTGTCACTGCTGTGGTGTCTTTGGACTTGGGACTCTCGCGCGGAATGACCGATGAGAGCCTTGCGGCACTGCCGGTGCCGGTGCTGGTTATCGCTGCCGGCGCACCGTCGGTGGAACTGCCTGCTCAGTTGGAGTCCGCCAACCTGGCCACACGCCTGCCTCAAGTATCCAGCCGCTATGTCGAGATCAGGGACGCCAGCCATTTCAGCTTCTTACCGATTTGCAAACCAGGTGCAGTCGCATTGCTCGAAGAGGACATTCTTGGCGATGGCATCATTTGCGTGGATGGCGACAATGCTCGCCCGCGCGAGGTCATCCAGGAGCAGGTTACGTTACTGATCAGCGAGTTTTTAACGCAGTCCGCGAACCACAAAGCGGGCCTCTAGATAGGACCTCCGACATCCAGGCTTTTATAAAAGCGATTCAAGCTGCAGGTTATGAAGGCCCGCGTGGGTTGGAAGTGATTTCGGACGCTCATCGCACGTTTCCCCTGGAAGCCATGACCACCCGTGTCTCCAGGCACTACGCGCCAATTCAGTGAGTGGCATGGCTGAATCTCCAGGCTTCGCCTCCAACCAGAGGCGCAGAGGGTGACCTTCAGATACGCAGGCGGGACAGCCTGATGCGGGCTGGCCATCGCTTGCTCAATATTGTTACCCCAAGCAAGCCTCACCTACTTCGGTTAGTCCGCTGATGATGTGCTGGAGATAGGGAAATGTGGGGTCGTCTTCCAGTACTCGCTCTGAGGTCAGCAGCCCTTCGCTCACCAACACATCTACCGCCTCTACACAACGCGCAATGGGTGGGATGCTTTGAAGGCAACCCACCAAGTGCATGTAGATCTGCCCAAAGGTCAATTTCCGTTGCCCATCACGGGTTAACAACCGCACTGCATTCAATATTGCAATGTCTATCGAGGGCTGTTCTTCATTCCAGACTTTCACGCGCGAGCCTTTTTCTGTCGCTGATGTTGAGCACGTGCAACCCCAGCCGAAATCCCGGTTTTCCACATCATTCAGAAACAACTGTACCAGCAAAACAGAACGAATGCTCTGTTTTGAACGAATAGCTCAATTCACCGCTCAATGGAGAATTACAGCAATTATTCACTACTGGAAGGCTTATTTTTGGCGCCTTATGCCATTTATGTGAAATTATTTAGATAGCTATTTCGTAAAAATTTAAATATCTATTCAGGTTTTATCTTTATTTTTCACCCCGTGAAACTTTAAGTGAAATATGCAGACTTATGCTCACGGCTTTAAGCCACATTCTGCTTGGCCGGTCATAGATCACACTTTCCTCTATTTGGAGATACTCCTCATGGCTAGACGCTTGCTGCCTCTTGCTGCCTCCCTGTTGATGGGTTTCAACGTTACCTGCGCATCGGCCTCTGACAACAGCACGCCATCACCGTCTACTTCGAGTGAACTACGCACTTCAGTGGATACAAAACGGGAGCAAATCACCGGCGCCAACGCAGTAAAGACGCAGGGCTCCATTGGCGAGCAAACGATTCTGGACATCCCCATTGAGACCGCTGATGCGCCATCCGCCAATGAAGACAAATGAGCTTTCAACTAACACGCACAGCATTAGCCGTCGAATAATCCAAGGAGTAGTTGCATGTCCATGATCAAACACAGCTTGAGCTTGAGCTTGCTCGCGCTGAGCGTCGCACAGGCCAGCATCGTGTTCGCAGTGACACCCATGACGGGTAATGAGGTTGAAGCGCGCGTAGGCGCCATGCTCGACAACATGAATCAGTCGCAGAAAATCAACTTTTCCAGGGTCGATGATGGACGCATGATTCCCAAGCTGGACGCGCAGGGTCTGCAAGGTTCTGTGGCCTATGACTCGTCAATGGGCGTATTGGTCAACGGCAAAACCTTTGGCGCACAATATCCCTCCCCGTCAGCGCTCGCTGCGACGTGGAGTATCAACCGGGCGAAAGAGTTCGGGTTGGCGATCGGTTACGAGACAAGGATTGCCGGCGGCCAGCAAATGCTTTCGCCCGCAGTTAATCTGTATCGAACCCCATTCAATGGCCGTTCGGCCGAGTACATGAGCGGAGAGGATCCATTCCTCGGCGCGGTGCTGGCTCCAGCGGTAACCAACGGCATCCAGATTCAAGGCATCCAGGCGGCCGGTAAACACTTTCTGATGAATGAGCAGGAAGCGAACCGTCACTATCTCAATGTCACCATTGATGAGCGGGCGATGCAGGAGTTGTATCTGCCGCCTTTCGAATCTCTGGTCAAGAACTCCAACATCGCTTCAATCATGTGCGGCTACAACAAAATCAACGGCGAGTACGCGTGTGAAAATCACCACCTCATTACTGACATTCTGAAAGGCCAATGGGGCTTCCAGGGTAATGTCATGAGCGATTTCAACTCTATCCAGGACGCCTTCAAAGGCGCCTGGGCGGGCACTGATATCGACATGCCGAGCGGCCTGCAGTTTACCGAAACGAAGTTGCTACCCTATGTCTGGAATGGTCAGCTGTCTCAGAACGTGATTGACGACAAGGCGCGCCGAAACCTGAGAGCGCTGGTCAGCTACGGCTTCGATAAACAGATCAACAAGGCTCAGCCGCTGGTGCATCGTGAGTATGGTCAAACAGCCGCGCTGAACGTCGCCAGGGAATCGATCGTATTGCTGCGCAACGAGCCGGTTGACGGCCAGCAACCGCTGCTGCCATTGCCGAAGACCGCCAGAATCGCCGTCATAGGCGACCTCGCGGTACAGCCACCGACCGCCCCGTTTGGTACGCCCTATTCCGTCCCGGAGAGCTATGTCACCGAACTCAGTGGCCTGAAGCAGCTTGCGTCGAATGCTTCAAATGTCGAGTACCTCCCACAAATGAGCCTCAACCCCAAATCGGCGGTCTGGTATCAGCCAAGCTCCGGCAAAGGCAAGGAAGCTGTCAGCAACAATGGCGTGAAAGCTGAGTATTACTCAAACACCTCGCTAACAGGCGATCCGGTGGCCACCCAAATCGAACCTGGAGTCAATCTGAGCTGGGCGACTAACAACAATGTCACTGATAGCGGCACGACCACAGTCAACGGTTACAGCCCAACCCCTGGCGCGTTTTCCGCGCGTTTCACCGGAAAAATCAAGCCAACCATCTCCGGCCCACAGGTATTCAAGGTCAGGGCTGATGGCGCATACAAACTGTGGATTGACGACAAACTGGTTCTGGAAGATGAAGGCGGACAGGTCTCGTTCGACCTGATCCCGGTCATCCCCCGCACAGTTAAGTCGGTCAGCCTCACGGCTGGCAAAGAATACAATGTGCGCCTGGAGTATCGCCGACTCAAAGGGAATTTCATCCCGGTGCTGGGCGGTTTGAATGGCGTTCAGATGAGCTGGGCATCGCTGCGTCCTCCAGCGAATCTGTCTGATTACGACGCTGTCGTAGTCGCCGCGGGCAGCAACTTCGAGTATGAAGGTGAGTCCCTCGATCACCCGTTTGAACTGCCGCAGTTCCAGTCGGAGCTTATCAGCCAAGTCCAGCGGGCAAACCCCAAGACCATCGTAGTGCTCCACGGCGGCGGCGGTATGGACATGCAGCCATGGGCAAACAAGGTAGCCGCTTCCCTGCACGCCTGGTTCCCAGGACAGCAAGGCGGCCAGGCACTGGCTGAAATTCTGTTCGGCAAGGTCAACCCCTCGGGCAAGCTGCCCATCACACTGGACAAAAAAGTGCAGGACAACCCGAGCTATCCGTCCTTCTCTGACCCTGTACCTTACTATTTCAGTAGCCCTAACCCGCCAACCGAAATGACGTATAGCGAAGGCCTCTACCTCGGCTACCGTGGCTACGACAAAAACCACACGAAACCGCTATATCCATTCGGTTTTGGCATGTCGTACACCACCTATGAATACAGCGACCTTAAGCTGTCCAATAACGTTCTGGCGCCAGGCGCCACGATCAAGGCCACGTTCACAGTGACTAATACTGGCGACAAGGCCGGGTTTGAGGTTGCTCAACTGTATGTTCAACCTTCCAAGGCACAAGTAGAACGCCCAGAGAAAGAGCTGAAGGGTTTCTCGAAGGTCTATCTGAAGCCAGGTGAAAGCAAGACTGTCAGCATTGCGCTGGACTCGCGCTCATTTGCTTACTACTCACCCAGCTCAGTGAGCTGGAACGTGGATCCTGGCAAGTTCAAGGTCTTGGTCGGCGCAGACTCGGAAAACCTGGCACTGAATCGCACGGTGACGGCGCTTTACCCTGAGCAATTGACCACGCGAGATTCCAACCCACTGCCTGTTTCATTGCGCAAAGCAGTGCAGGTCAAACCAGAACAAGCTTACTGACAGGAAATGATCGGTGGCCCTGAGGGCCACCGATTACGACAAGCCATGGGTCTCCTGTACCCGGCCCTGCTGAATCACCCTCTCCCAATCAGATCAAGCGCCAAACGCTGGAGGAATCGCGAGAAGGCGACTTCGATCTGCACATCGCCAGGCGATCGAAGCCATTGAATCTGCATGCCGTCCATCATCGACGCAATTTCAAGACTGACCTGCTTCACATCAACGTCCGGACTGATTTGTCCCGCATCGATAAGCAGATTCAGATGTTCTTGAAGGTGGTGATGAATGATGCCAAAACGTTCACTGAACCACCTGTTGGCCGGGTGGGTCACCGACAGGCTTTCTGTGTTGATGATCATGAGCGCCTGACTGACCGAAGCGTCTTCAATACTGAACTTCATGATGAAATTCAGAAACGATAAAAACCCCTCCAGTGACACTATCTGCTCTGCTTCTTGCAATTTCCCTGCGATATAGGCGTCTCGATGTTCAAGGACGGCCTGCAGCAAAGCGAGTTTATTGGGAAAGTGGTGAAGCAGACCAACCGTTGATATACCCGCTACCTTGGCGACGTTTGAAAGCGAGGAACCCGCGTAACCGTCGCGTGCGAAAATGATCATCGCTGCGCGAATAATTTCGACCTTGCGAATGTCCCCCTTTGGAATACGCCGACGCTTGATCGCGGAAAATGTGTCAGGATCTCTAGGATTCGCAGGCATATAAATAGCACTTTATTTCTTGATATTTTGCATTTCAGCCTGCCACTTCACGCTGACACGCTGACTGATAATACTGGCAATGATTGCAATACTTGCATTACCCACCAGCATAGCGATAAAAGCGCCAGCACTGCCGTAGAGGGATGCGCCCAGCCAGACAAATGGAACGGTACCAATAGTGGCACGGAGCCAAGCGAAAACCGGAACATACCATGTGGCCTTGAAGCTTACAAATACCGCCACGGCTACCAGCTCCCTACCGATCAGTATCCACAGCGGTCCAGCGAAAATAAACACGTGAACAATCATGGAGCTGCCCTCTGCTGACAGCCCGGTCACCCTTGCCAAAGTAGTGCCCATGCATAAGCTGGCGAACCATACTAAGGCGCCGTAAATCAAGACCAGCCTTCGGGCGTAATCTATTGCATCGCGCGCACGAACAGTGTTACCGGCCCCCATGTTTTGCCCCAGGATGGGAGTCAGCGCGTAAGGTATTGCAAAGAAAAAGCAATAAACGGTCTGAATAAACCGGTCAATTATCGTCATGGCTGCTAATGCCGAAGCTCCAAAAGGCACCAAGGTCGCAAGTAGATAGGCAAGGCTCACAAACGTCGCAAGATTAGCCAGCCAAGCCGGGAAAGTCAGACGAAGGAGCATCGGACCGTAGCGGCGAATGCTCAAAAGTATTGGAGCATCGATTGTGATTCCGGGCATTCCCGGCTGAGCATTAAGACGGCTCCAGCAGATAGCGCCGGTCACTACCGCAGTGCATGCATAAGCCATCGCAGTGCCGGTCAGGCCAAGGTCCAGGACAAACATGAAAAAGGGTGCAATAACAGCGAATAACCCGGTGCTCCCCAATGTCATCCACATTGAAACCCTTACCTTTCCATATGTTCGCATGACTTGTATGGATAAGTGGGCAGCCGCCATCATAATCATTGCCGGTGCCACAATGAAGATGTAGCCATGGGCGATAGTTTTGATCTCGCCTTGTAACCCCAGCCATCGAGCAATCATTGAGAAGCCCGCAAGCTCCAGCAGCACGACTACTCCAATACTCAACAATGCCACCGGAAACAGGCACCGGATAAAGCCGGCAGCGGCGTGTCGGCTTTCATATTCAATGAATCTGGAAAGCAGAGCGCCGCACGCTACGTTAAAGGCACTCAACAGTGTTGAAATTAGAAAGGTAAAGGGTTTGACCACGCCGAAGGCGGCCAACGCTTTCTCGTCCTGCAGCAAACTGATGTAAACGACTGAAAGTATGTCCAGCAAGAAAACAGCAAGGAAACTGGCTCCGGTACCGGCTACCGCCGTCACGATATGTTTTTTTATGCTCCCCGTCGCGTAGCTGGGGTTAACCGTTTCAAAGAAGCGAGTCATTTCATTACCGGTTCGACCTGGCGAAGGCAGCAAGCGACGCAGGGCGTGCAGTCTGGCAGGACGATGAGCCATTGCCTAGTATCGATCAACGACCTTTTTGCATACGCGCCAGCGAGCGCTACCACCCTATATAGGCTACCTGCTACCTCTGACCTGCCACTACGTGGAGAGTGGCAAGTTCTGCGTGGTTCTGACCCAGTTTCCCCTCTCCCATCACTGATACAGCATTTCGTCCCATTCCTGATGAGCGATAACCCAGCCAATTCAAACGCTGCCCTCGCGCTCGACAACTAATATCCGGGCTTCTCCACGGGGATGCGCAACATGCTCACATCCAACCCCTGCGTAAAATACGTCGCCCGCCTCCAATGTCACGACGCGCTCGATGCCTGACTCGCGATAATGCATATCTACCGTGCCATCGAGGACTGCGAAAACCTCCTCGCCATCGTTCACATGCCACTTGTAGGGCTGGTCGGTCCAGTGAAGGCGAACTGTCGTTCCATCCATGTTAGCGATGTCGTCAGCGCCCCAGGCGCGTGTGGCGGTGAAGTCCTTGCTGCGGATAACTCTCATTGGATTACGGGTCTCGAACGGGTGGTGATTTGTACCCTATCAGAATCTTTGACCCTCGACTGCTGGCTGAAAAAGGAGACCTGGACTGGGCGGGAGCTGTTGGCCGCCTCTTTATTTCGCTATCGGCGGCCTTGGGTCGAAAGTTGACACTTGCGTGCCCACAGTCCGCACATCAAGATCCCTTGGCAGTTCAGAAGTTTTTCGTACCCCATCAGGGAGGATTGACTGCAGATGGAGATTCATAAGGTCACGCAACTGCCACCACACATTACCGCCCTTGAAAAAGAGGCAGTGGCAGAAGGCTTTAGGTTCATCACCCGGCTGACATCGGAATGGCATTCAGGTAGCAATCGCTTCGCTGCGCCAGGCGAATGCCTGATGGCCGCGTATCTAAACCGCCAACTGGTGGGCATAGGCGGTCTGTCTGTTGATCCGTTCACGCTGGTTCGTACAGGAAGGCTGCGGCGTATTTATGTGACTCCAGCGTCACGTGGGCAACAGGTTGGCAGACGACTGGTTAACGCCTTGCTTGCCTACGCGGCTTTGCATTTTGAAACGGTACGTCTTAACACCGACACCGCGCAGGGAAGCGCTTTTTACCTGTCATGCGGCTTCACACTGACTGAAGACGCTCAGGCGACGCACATCATGCAGCTGAGAAGCCTCTGACCCTGTCGGCTTTCGGCCATTTGCAGCCGTTTATCTCTGTTTGACTGAAGACGCACTGTGCTGTAATTCCATCCTCAATAGGCGCAACGGCAGGCGTGCAGAGCGTTTCGTCGCGTTGTTTCCGAGACATTCGCAGGTCTAGAGTTGGCTCATCTCGATAGCCTGGGGAGATTATCCTGGGTGTTGAAACTCTGTCCGTGAGTCTCCTAGCACGGCGATGAGGTGGGTCACCAGTGCCCGCACCTTGGCCGAGGGCTTGGGGCCGGACGGAAATACGGCAAATGCCTTCAAAGGCTCAAGTTCGTAGTCGGGCAAAAGTTGAATCAGGCTGCCATTAGATAGCTCTTGTGCTGACATGATTGTTGTCACATTGGCTATGCCAAGACCTGCGATTGCAGCAGCCAATATGCCTGGTGCTGCATCGATCTTGACTCTTCCACGCAACGTCACTATCCGCTCCGCACCTGCCTTGAACAGTTTCAATGTGCTTTTTTCCGGGAAGCTTTGTTCGTGCAAGAGGGCGTCGTGAAACGCCAGATCTTCGGGCACTGCTGGAACTCCTCTCTTGGCAAGGTATGCAGGCGAAGCCACCAACACTCGCGCGACTGACGCAATCTGCTTGGCTCCAAACGTGGAATCTTCAAGCGTGCCCATCCGGATTGCGATGTCTACTCCGGCTGCAACCAGATTTTGCCGCTCATCTCTCATGGTGATTTCGACTCGCAGCTCTGGATAGCGTTCGAGGAAATCGTGTAACGCGGGAATGACCGCCCGGGAGCCGTACACAATAGGTACCGCGAGACGAATAGTGCCACGCAAAGAATCAATTCCTCGCGCCGCATCTTCTGCGTCCCCAAGGTCGGCAGCAGCTTGGCGGGCCCTCTCAAGGAAGGCTGCGCCAGCCTCAGTGAGCATCATATTTCGGGTCGTACGCAGCAAGAGTTTCACCCCCAGCCGAGTTTCCAATCCCGTGACGATACGAGAGGTCGACGGCTGTGAAAGCCCCAGCTCCTTTGCCGCACGGGAGAAGCTTCCTGACTCCGCAACGCGGATGAATACTTCGACTTCGAGCCAGCGATCAGTCATTCATATTCCAAATAAGTATTCTGCAAAGCGACAGTATAATTTTATCTGACGAAAAGGCTTACCGTGTTTTGGTCACTTACCAAGATCAAAATTTGGGGAAACGAATGTCTATCAAAATCTACGGCGACCCGGGTTCCGGTAGCCTTCGTCGCGTCACTGCTGCTGCCGCAATCATGGGCATCAATATCGAACGTATGAATACCGACCTGTTCAAGGGTGAAAGTCACACCCCTGAGTTCCTGAAGCTCAACCCGCACGGCCTCACTCCAGTGCTTCAGGACGGCGATACCGTCATCTGGGAAGCGTCAGCCATCAACCTGTACCTTGCCGAGAAAGCAAACTCCAACTTACTTGGACGGACTCTGCCAGAAAAATTGGAGGTTCTTCAATGGATGTTCTGGTCTGGTGAGCAATGGCGGATATTCTCTACCCTTCTATTCAATGAGTGGGCAGGCGCGAAGTTCATGGGCAAACCCAAGAGCGACGCGATCGTTGAACTGGCGATGACCAATATTCGCAATGCTGCCACGGTTTTAGAATCCCATCTGGCGACCCGAAAGTTCATCGTCGGTGATGCGTTGACACTTGCAGACATCGACATTGCAGCACCTTTTACGCAGTGCAACCGGACTGGCACACCCTTCGAAGAATTCCCGAACCTGGTCGCCTGGCAGCAGCGTCTTCTCGAAACGGTTCCCGCGTGGGCCGCGACTCGTGATGAAGTGGAAAAGAGGATGGCTGAAGCCCTTGGCGCTCTTGGCTGAGCGCTGCACAGCTGAACCGGTCTGACGCTCGCCAACCAGAATCATGGTGGTCCGGTTTGGGTCGGGTATCGCTGATTTAGAGGGTCTGGGCCAAGACCAGCCGGTCAACACGACGACCCCGTCTAAAGCGTTTTTCAATACACCGGTTGACACCCATGACGACTCAGGCAGGAAGCACCTGAGCGAGTGCCTTGCCGGCAAGCCGTGCAGTCGCAAGGAGGCGGTCCAGGCTTTGTCCGTGGCGGGCGCTAGCCGAGAGCCCCGCCATCGTGGTGCTGACAAAGTCAGCGAGCCGATCGGCCTCAAGCGGGTAGCGCTGAGCGATGCTGTTTCGAATGAAATCTTGCGCAGCCACATGGAAAGCGCAGGCGGCCTCGCGCGCGTCCGAATCGTGGCACCGGGTGCCTTCCAACACCATACAGCCGGTGGCTGTGGGGTCGGCAGCATAGCTTCGCGCAGCTTGTTCCAACACTTGCGCAAGCGAATCAGCAAGCGGCCGGTCAGCCCCCAGGATTTCCGAGAGCGGGACCGCACCGCTAAGGGCATAACGATCGAGGACCTTCGTGTACATCTGAGCCTTACTGCCAAAAGCCGCATAGAAGCTAGGCGGATTAATACCCAGCGCCTTGGTCAGGTCGGCCACGCTTACGCCATCGTAGCCCTTGGCATGAAACAGACGCTGAGCGGTGGCAACCGCCTCATCTGGATCGAACCGACGAGGACGACCCCGCACCGGCAACCTATTTGTAGTCATGATTACAAAATCCTTTGACAGCTTGTATGGAACTTATTGTATCGTACGCTACATTAATCAGGAGGCGTGAACATGTCAGACTTTAAAAATAAATCGGTGCTGGTATTGGGTGGAAGCCGAGGCATTGGGGCGGCGATTGTAAGACGCTTCGTCACAGACGGTGCGAAGGTCTCCTTTACCTACTCCGGCTCGCCGCAAGCGGCACAGCTGCTTGCTACGGAGACAGGGAGCAGCGCCTACTTGACGGACAGCGCCGACCGCGATGCGGTGATCGCCAGGGTCCGAGATAGCGGCCCTTTGGACGTATTGGTTGTCAATTCCGGAATCGCCATCTTCGGCGACGCACTGGAACAGCACCCGGACGCAATTGATCGCCTGTTCCGCATCAACGTGCACGCGCCTTACCATGCTTCTGTAGAAGCCGCGCGGCAGATGCCAGACGGCGGGCGAATAATTGTGATCGGATCGGTAAACGGTGACCGCATGCCTTTGCCCGGAATGGCGTCCTATGCGTTGAGCAAATCCGCACTGCAAGGTATGGCCCGAGGTCTGGCGCGGGATTTCGGGCCACGCGGCATCACTATTAATATCGTGCAGCCTGGACCGATCGATACAGACGCAAATCCCGCGAACGGCCCAATGAAAGACTTGATGCACAGCTTTATGGCAATCAAGCGCCACGGTCGCTCTGAAGAAGTGGCAGGAATGGTGGCCTGGTTGGCAGGGTCGGAGGCGGGCTTTGTGACGGGGGCGATGCATACGATCGACGGTGCGTTTGGGGCCTGAGTTACTTCAGGAGACGATCTGTGAGTGTCACAGACCCGGAGCACGAACAGGCCGTGTAACATCCGAACCCATGAGTCCGGGTTGACCAGCAGCAAACGGCCTGTTTCTGTCTGCCGCGAGCATCCGCTTTGGGTCGATAGCGCCCCTTCGACAGTTCATCTTCACCGCTCAGGATCACCCATTTAGCTTTCCAGCCAGCGACCATAGAGCTTCGGAAGTTGCTCACGCACCCAATCAACAAAGACCTCAACCTGCGGGGCGAGATGCGAGCGGCTGGGGTACAGCACTGATACCGGCCTTGGATGGGGTCGATAAGGCCTGAGCACTTCAACCAGAGTTCCTTGCGCCAGAAAACGGTCCAGAGTCATGCCAGGGGCCTGAAGAATACCGAAGCCTGCGACACCACACTCGACATAGGCGTTGGACTCATTGACGGTAATGCCCTGGCGGCAGATGTGAGATTGCTCGCGACTCCCCTCCAAAAATTGCCAGGCCTGAGGGCGCTGATTGTGCCCTGACAGAAAGGTCACGCCACGGTGCGTGTTCAAGTCTTCAAGGGTCGTGGGCTCGCCATGTTCGGCCAGGTACCGCGGCGCCGCGCAAGTGACCATTGTTGCCCTGCCGATGCGACGAGCCACAAGGCTTGAACTGGGTAACTCACCGATCCGCAGCGCGCAGTCCACGCCCTCAGCAACCAGATCCACAGTCCGATCAGTGACCCCCAGGGCCAGCTCAATCTCCGGAAAGTGCGTCGCAAACGTACGCAAGCTTTCGATCAGGCCTGGTTCGGAAAACGCCGTAGGGATATCAACCCGCAATCGACCACGCAAGGTTGAATGTGGAGAGGCGAACATCGCCTTGGCACTCGCGACGTCACCCAGTATCGATTTAACCCGCTCGTAGAACTGCTCTCCTTCAGAGGTGAGCCGCACCGCGCGGGTTGTGCGCTGAAACAGACGGACACCCAGCGAGGTTTCCAATGCCTGTATCGCTCGCGTGACTTGTGGGCGGCCGATCTGCATGGCATCGGCCGCGCGGGTAAAGCTGCCAAGTTCGGCCAACCGGGCGAACACCTGCATGGACTGGAGCAGTTCCATAGCGTCTTCTCACTTGTGTTTTGTTGCCTGTCAGGCGCAAGCGAACACTCTGATTGTTATCTCCAGAAATAACAATCCTGTGCCGGAGCGGGCATTTATCGATCAGGCACGCTTGTCGACAATGTCGCCAATAGTTCATCCCACTGGAGAAATAAACATGAAAGCATGGCTTCTGAACGACTTCGGTCTCGATAATCTGGTCCTCGGCGATACGCCAACGCCTGAACCCAAAGCGGGCGAGCTACTGGTAAAGGTCGGTGCGGTCTCGCTGAATTTTCGCGATAAGGCCATCGTCGAGGGTTTCTACGAACCCCATCTGGTGCCAAAACCGCTGATCCCGGTCAGCGATGCGTCGGGCACAGTCGTTGCGGTAGGTGAAGGCGTAAGCCGGTTCAAGGTCGGCGACCGCGTCAACTCGCACCTCTACTCGCGCTGGATAGACGGCGAGCCAGGGCCGGACGAACCCGCCTACTGCTTCGGCATGCCCCTGCCCGGCGGCCTGGCCGAGTACATGATCATTCACGAAGACAGCGCCGTGCCTGCGCCGGGCAACATGTCCGACGAAGAAGCCTCGACGCTTCCCATCGCAGCCCTGACAGCATGGTTCTCATTGGTCGATTACGGTCAGATCCAACCGGGCCAGACCGTTCTGGTGCAGGGCACGGGCGGCGTGTCGATTTTCGCCGTTCAACTGGCAACCGCGCTGGGCGCCAGGGTCATCGTCACTTCCAGCAGCGACACCAACCTTGAAGCCGTGAAAAAGCTGGGCGCCGTCGCTGGCATCAACTATCGGACCTGCCCGCGCTGGGAAGAGGAAGTGTTGAAACTCACCGATGGCAAGGGCGTCGATCTGCTGCTGGATGTAGCCGGTGGCGAGGGCTTGAACCAGTCTATTCTGGCGACCAAGGCCGCTGGCAAGATCGCACAAATTGGCTTCCTGACCGGGCAGACCACAACCCTGAGCCTGATGCCGTTGATCTTCCGCCAGACCACCCTACGAGGCATCGCCGTGGCACCTCGCGCGGCATTTGATCGCATGAACGCGTTCCTCAACAAGCACGCCATCCGCCCTGTGATCGACCAGACCTACTCCTTCGACGAGGCACATAAAGCGTTCGAGCATCTGGCAAGAGGTGCCTTCGGCAAAGTGGTCATCAAGGTTTCCTGATTGACTTGGTGAGGCGTGGAGACGGCGATCCCCAACGTAAGCGTCTGCCGAAGTCACTTTCGCACGAGCCTGAGGTTCGTGATCAAGGGCTTCGCAGAGCGCTTTAATCAGGTTTCGACTGCAATCGGTTGCTGGTTCATGCTCGTTTCAGCACACTCCCCCACTGCCCTCCCCACATGAGATGAGACCGCATGAAAGATCAATCCGGCCCTACCCCGCTGGTTATTCTTGACGTTCAAGATGCTATCGATCGGCCTAACTGGGATGGCAAAAGTAATCCTGACTATCTATCGGTCATCGTGCGTCTTCTCAATCACTGGCGATCAAACCGCTGGCCAGTTGTTCATGTGAAGCACGATGAGCAGACGCCTACCTCCAGCTATTACGTCCATGGCCCGTGGAATAGCATCAAGAAAGAAGTTGCCCGATACAGGGAGAAACCGTCGTCACCAAACAGGAAAACTGCGCGTTCATTGGCACCGAACTGGACGCCGTTCTTGAGCGAATGCAGGTAAAACGATTGGTGCTGACGGGTGTTGTCATTCACAACAGCATGGATGCCACAGTCCGTGCGGGAAAAGCGCTTGGATACAGCATCATCCTCCCCTCGGACGCCACAACAGCCGTGCCCGTCATCGGGAAAAATGGGAAGTCATGGGACGCCAACACCGTCCATGAATTGACCCTGGCTATATTGGGTGACGAGTATGCCAATGTCATGTCATCGGATGAAGTGCTCGCTCTGTTCACCCCTTGAAGCAATGTAGTGCGTACCAATGTTCCATCGTGAACAGTGTTATAGCGATCTTCTGAAAACCCTTAAGATACTCACACGAATTTGACGCCAATAAACAAGTGAAATAAATGTTTATTCCGCAGTGGTAAATACCGAGCGCTGAACTATAACTCATGACAGCTGCGCGCTCAGTCATGCCCCGCAAAGCCCTTCAAGTATTAGCTTTACCGCCCGCCTCCTTGATATCTGCCGAGGAGCGCGGCCGGTTGCACAGCTGTTGATAATACCCAGTGTTTGCCCACAAACACGCAGGCGGTACTTTCATGTGGTTCAGATCCCTAGCAGATCCGCTTTGAAAAAAACCCATTCAAGATTGAAAGGATGCCCCTCCATGCAAGCACGTCAATCACTGCTGTCTCTCGCTGTTTTAATTGCCCTGTCTGGCTCGGCCATGGCTGACTCCAGCACCGTCAATGCCACTCAGGACGGCTCAAGTAACACGTTGAACGCCGAGCAGCAAGGCGCGACGCAGTCGACCATCAACGTCAATCAGCAGGGCACCAGAAACGGGGCGGGCCTGCATCAACAAGCGACTTATAGCACTCTGAACATCAACCAGAAGGGTTCCTTCAACAGTGTTTCGGCTAAACAAGCGGGTAATAACAACACAGCGGCGGTGACGCAAAATGGTGAAGGCGGCGGCACACCGCCTCAAGTTGCGACTCTGGATCAGTCGGGAAGTTACAGTAATGCCACCATTACTCAAGAGAGTAACCACCGCACCAGTGCCTCCATTACCCAGGGTGGCGGGAGCTACAATACAGCGATCGTTTCTCAGATCGGTAATAGCACCATCGTGGGTGGAGGTGTAACGCAGTCAGGTAGTTATAACCTGGGCAGTGTTTATCAGCAAAATAACAACAACACGGTCACCGGTTCTGTTCAGCAGTGGGGCAACAACAACACCGGCACTGTTTCCCAACAATCCAACTCAACCGTGGTTTCAGCCATCTTGCAGCAGACAGGCAACAACAATCTGGGCGCCATCCAGCAGACAGGTACACGCCTCACCTCCGCCAAGGTTCTGCAAAGTGGTAACGCCAACAACGCCAACCTGTATCAGAACGGCGCAACCCTCAAGGCTGACATTCAACAACGGGGCAACAATAACGTCGCGTCCAGCAATCAGACGGGGGCATTCAATGAAGAAACCCTGCTGCAGACCGGCGACAATAACCGCGCGGTCGTGCGCCAGTCTGGCGGAACCGACGCAAGCTCAGTCGGCGGTATCAACCTGGTCGCTGTGACTCAGACCGGCAACAACATGGTAAGCAACGTCAGCCAGAGCGGCGGCAGCGGTAACGTGGCTACGATCTACCAACACTGAGGGGCCTGAACCCTCAAGCTCGATAAAGGGGCGCCGGACGCCCCTTTTTTCATTCAGACATGACCAGCCGTCCAGGCCAGAGACCTGCTCAGGCGGTGTGATGACTGCGCACGCTGTGTTTCACCACGCCCCAGATCACCAGGTCGTCATCTTCCATCACGTAGCGCGGCGGGTATTCAGGGTTTTCGGATTGCAGGATGAACACATTGTTACGCATGTGCAGTCGCTTGCAAATCGGCTCGGAATTGAGCGCGGCGATGACGATGTCGCCGTGTTCGGCGTACAGGCTGCGGTCCACGGTTACCAGATCTCCACGGTAGATCCCGGCCCCCTCCATACTGTCGTCATCGATCTTCACCAAATGCACATGCGGCGTGCGGACGTTGAACAGGTCAGCCAGGCAGATATGCTTTTCAGCGTGAGCCGCCGCCGGGGACGAGTGACCGACCAGTGCCTGGAGGGAATAAAGTGGGAGCTGCTCGCCCCCTGCCGCCAATTGGCCAAGGATAGTGACACTCATGATGCGAACCCTATGATTGTTGCTGTATGTATATACAGTTAACGACGAAGGGCTTTTGAGGTCAACCTTACCGACAGGAATTTCGACGGGCGACAGCATGGCGGTGGCACTGACCGTCCGATGCTTGTGGGCATCATGACCAACTTAATCGCCAGCCTGATGTCTAGTCAGGTTCCCTACTACAAGGAGTTTTCGTGAAGTTATCCGCAGTATTTGCCGCAGCCATTCTGCTGGCCGGATGCACCAATAGCCCAACAGATCTGATCAGTGACCCTCGCAACTTCGATGGTGAAATCAGTACAGCATTGAGTGCTCAGGCAGCGTACCGAAATCTACGGCAAGCGAGCCGCCTTTGTCTGGAACACTCACCGATGGGTACGCCAGTTACAGTGGAAACTGAGTTTGATTCTGAGATTCGTCAGGGGCAGGTCATCCAGCAGATGATCGCCCAGGGTGTGCGCTTGAATCTTTCAATAATCGACATCTCCACGAAACCCGAGGCATCTCCACTGATCAAGCTTTACACGCTGAAAGGGCTGAGTGCCGTCGGTACGAAACGCCCTACCCTGGAGAACGTCAAGAGATGGGTGGAGGGAGATACATCCTGCTGAGCATCCGCCCGAAAGCATCCCCATGCCCGACAGGCTTTCGACCTGGAGCATGCTCGTTTCCTGTGCGAGTGCATAACTCCTGTAGGAGCCAACTTGTTGGCGAAGCGTCAGATCAGGCAACTGCTGTGGGCCTGAAACTGCCTCGCCAACAAGTTGGCTCCTACAGGGAAACTCTCAATTTCATCAGCTGGCTTGACCATGAATAAAACCTTGATACTGTGCTGTGCGACGCTGCTAGCCGGCTGCGTTGGCCATTACCAGCAACCCTCCACATCTGCACCTCACGCGACACTTGAAGCAAAGTGGGGCAGCAATGAGCTGATGTCCGCAGGCTTCCAGGGCTATTGGGCCTACGAGAATGGCCGCTGCCAGAACTCAGAAAACAGCGGAGTGCTGGGGAGCATTTCGAAGTCTGATGCCGCCAGCAATCGCTTTCTGATAAAGCCCGGCAAGCGCATTTTTCTCAATGCGCTGAGTTCGGGGACCAGGCAACGTGAGACCAGCGACGAACTGCTGGTTCACAAAAGCTGCATCAGCATTGTCAGCTTCATCCCTGAAGCCGGCGCTACCTATCAGATCACGCATTCAGCCCCGAAATCCGGCTGTTCGTTGGAAGTGCTGGACCTGAAGACCGGGACAATGCCGACGTCTCTCATCGTTGAGCCTGTGACGAAGGAATGCGGGCTTTAGTGACCGATCTTTCCAGCCAAGGCAGCCATCAGTCAGGCGCTCTCTCGGTGACCATTGCCCGGCTCTGGCCGACGCGAGTAAGACCATAGAGCAGTGCGCCGACCAACAAGAGCGCACCGGCTCGCAACCATGTTTCCGCATTTTGCTGCGTCATCAGCAACAGGCAGGACGCAACTGCGAGCACCGGAACCCAGTAAGGCACCCGAAAGTGATCGTGTGAGACCACATCTTTACGCAAGACCAATACAGCCAGGTTGGTGCTGATAAATACAAACAGCAAAAGCAGCACCACTGTCTGAGCCAGAACTTCCAGTGACCCCGTGAGCGTCAGGGCTGCAGCCACCGCCGAAGTGGCGAGGATGGCAACCCATGGCGTGCGCCGCTTCGGGAGCACCTTGGAGAGAACATCGGGCAACAGTGCCTGGCGGGCCATTCCGTAGGTAAGTCGGCTGGCCACGATCATGGTCAGCAACGCGCCATTCGCGACCGCGATCAGTGCAATAAAAGCGAACAATAAAGGCGGGATACCCAGTCCTGACTTCTTGACGACTTCAAGCAGGGGCGCAGAAGTAGTCGTCAGCTCATCAATGCTCAATACGATTGCTGCTGCCACGCCGACCAGGACATAAACCACTCCGGCAATGAGCAGCGCACCAAACAGCGCCTTGGGATAGGTTTTACTCACATCGCGAATTTCTTCCGCGAGATTGGCGGACGTTTCAAAACCGACAAACGAATAAAACGCCAATAGCGCCGCGCCTAAAACCGCAAAGGCAGGACTAACCCCCGGTTTGAACTCCAGCGCACGTGACATATCGGCAGCGCCTGTATTGAAATACCAGAGAGCTGCGAGCACCACGAGTAACAAGCCGCTGACCTCAACCACCGTCATGACGATATTGGCCGACAACGACTCCTTGATACCCCTGGCATTTAGAATCGCGATGACCATCAGGAATATCAAAGCGGCGATATGGGGATGAACGTCTATGAACGCAGCGAGGTAATCCCCGGCAAACGCCAGGGACAGGCCCGCCGCACTGGTAACCCCTGCAGCGAGCATGCAGAAACCCACCAGAAACGAGATCAACGGAGACTTGAACGCCTTGCCCGCAAACACGGATGCCGCGCCTGCATGCGGGTACTTCGTGACCAGTTCAACATATGAACCTGCCGTCAGCAGGGCAAAACACAGAGCAATCAGCAGCGGGATCCAGATGGCCCCACCCACCTCCCCCGCTATCGTCCCGGCCAGCGCATAGACGCCAGCGCCCAACACATCGCCCAAAATAAACAGCAATAGCATCGGACCGGTAATAACCCGCTTCAACGAGAGCTTCGGCTGGTGATCTGTGGGATTCATAGGGCTTCCTTCGCACTGACGTCTGATCGACCGGTCATTCGGGCGATTAATGGTTCGAACAGGCCATCCCGCGATAGTTGCGCCTGATTTCAGCATGAAATGACCCAACTCCACCCCGGCACTGGATGGGTCAGGGTCAAATCGTTGCTGGGCAGACCGCCGTTGCCACTGACGTTTTCCAGAACGGATAGACGTTTATTCACACCTCACGCTCGACATGGGGTTAGTATCCGCCCACCAAGAGAGGACCGGCATGGGTCCGAATCCGTGCTTGGATCTTTCGGGCTGCGCATATGACCAAGCTGAACACCTTAAATCACGCCAGCGCGCCTGTGACCGTCCATGTGGTCGACGATGACTTCGACACCCGCACCGTGTTGTCCCAATTGCTGATGCAAGAGGGCTATCCGGTGCAGTCCCATGATGGCGGCGCGGCCTTCCTGCGGGCTTATGACGGCCTGGCAGGCTGCGTGATGCTTGATCTGGCGATGCCGGGTATGCGTGGCGAAGCGTTGCTGGATGAAATCGTGCGGCGCAAGTTGAACGTGGTCGTGATTGTCATGACCGGGCACGCAACGATTGAATCAGCGATCCAGATCACCCGCGCCGGGGCGTTGGGCTTTCTACAGAAACCGTTCGACGGCGATCAGTTGCTGGACAAACTGGAAAAAATTTCCCGCCAGGCGCAAACGGTCTTCGCCCGTCGCGCCCTGGTCGACGACTATCGGCTGCGGCTGCAAAGCCTGACTTCGCGGGAACGCGAGGTACTGGACCTGATGCTAGCGGCCATGACCAGCCAGGAAATTGCCACGCAGTTAGGTAATAGCAAGAAAACCGTGGATATTCATCGCACCCGGGTCATGCAGAAAATGGGCGCGAGTACTATTACCGAATTAATCATGGGCTGGACCCTGCTATTTCACTCCCCCGCCGTGTAAGCGCAATAAAAGCGTGCTCCTCTCTTAATAGGTATTGATACCTATGGTGGCGTTTTGACGCTTGCTAAAAGAAAGGGTGAGCATAAACTGCAGCGAACAAGGTGATTTTTCTTGGGCGCCTTGTCTACCTCGCTTTATCAGACGTGAAGTATTCGGATCAAGTCGGCGTGCACCGCTCTAGGGCGAGGGTCGTGGCTTGACTCCTTATGGCTGGACGCCAAGCGTGAGCGTGTCGTAAACCCCCCAAATATCTAAAGATCCGTCCTGTAACCGGCGTTATGCGTGGTGAATTCACCGCATACAAACACCCTGGCTACAGGCAAACGTTTGTGTGGACGGTAACGGCGCGTTAAAGGTTTCAATCCTTTAATAACGCGCTTTTAGACGTGTTTTAAAAGTCACCCGCTAATTTACGGCTCTGCAAAAAGTTGTTTTAGAAAGCACCGAGCCTGTGGCACCACAGGACTCTTGTATTAGGTAGAAATACCCGTAGGTAGAAATACCGAGAGGATTATTGTGCAGAAGAAGTTTGTGGCGTGCGTGGTGTTGACCTTGAGCCAGGGCGTGTATGCGGCAACGCTCGTACCGAGTGCCGGGAGCCAGATCCAACAGATACCCACTGCTCCCGCACCGGAAAAAGTCGCGCCGCAGATTCGTGTCGAGCAAGCCCAGGCACCTGCAGTGCCCGCATCCGACAGCGCTCGGCTAAAGGTCAACGCGCTGCACCTGACGGGCCAACGGCTTTATCCCGAAGCGCAGCTACTCAGCTTGACCGGCTTCGTGCCAGGTCAGGAACTGAGCCTGGGTCAGTTGCAGACCATGGCCGCGCAGATCGCCGACTTCTATCACCAGAAAGGCTATTTCGTCGCCCAGGCTTACTTGCCCGCCCAGGAAATCAAAAACGGTGCCGTCACCATCGCGATCATCGAGGGCCAGTACGGGGCCGTAACGATGCGCAACCAGAGCGGGTTGTCCGATCGTTTGGCCAATGGCGCGCTGGACGATCTGCACAGTGGCGATGCCATCCATTCCAGTCCTCTGGAACGTGATTTGCTGTTGCTCTCCGACACCCCAGGGGTGGAGGTGCGCTCAACCCTGGTGCCCGGCGCCTCGGTGGGCGCAGCTGACCTGATCGTCGACGTGACGCCTGGACAACAAGTGACAGGCAGCATCGATGCCGATAACGGCGGTAGTCGCTACACCGGCCAGTACCGTCTGGGCGGGACCTTGAACATCAACAATCTGGCCGGCCAGGGCGACGTGGCCTCCCTGCGCGCGCTGTCCAGTTTCGACGGCCTGGACTATGCCCGCGCGGCCTACCAGATGCAGTTTGGCCAGGCGACCGCAGGCGTGGCCTACAGCCGACTGGATTACAAGCTGGGTCGGGAATTCAGCGCGCTGCACGGTAACGGCACGGCGGACATTGCCAGTGTCTACGGCAGCTACCCGCTGCTGCGTTCACGCCGCAGCAACCTGTATGTGCAGATGGGTGTGGATTACAAAACGTTCGACGACCGCATCGACCTGGTGTCGTCCCATGTCGAGCGTAACGCCACGGTGCTGATGACCACCTTGCGTGGGGATCACCGCGATGACTTTGGCGGCGGCGGGCTCACGGCCGGTTCCCTGACCTGGTCGACGGGCAACCTGGATATCGAAACCCGCGATGTGCGTTCGGCAGACGGGCTCACTGCCCGCAGCAATGGGCACTACGACAAACTGGGTTTCAGCGTCATGCGCGTGCAGCGCGTCACCGATGCGTTCTCGCTGTACGGCGCGATCAATGGCCAGGTGGCGTCCAAGAATCTGGATATCTCGGAAAAGATGTACCTGGGCGGCATCGACGGCGTGCGCGCCTATCCGCAGGGCGAAGCGTTCGGCGACGAAGGTTACCTGGCGACGGTTGAAGCCCGGTACCTGCTGCCGCCGTTTTCGGGGATGGGGCAAGTGCAGCTGATCAGCTTCGTCGACACCGGTACGGTCACGCTCAACGAAAATCGCTGGGATGACTCGGACCGCACGCGAACCCTGAGCGGCGCGGGGGTTGGCGTTAACTGGTTCGACTTCAATAACTACTCCGTGAAGACCTACTACGCGCAGAAGCTGGGGGGCGAGAAAGCAACCTCGGCTCCGGATTCGAGCGGGCGCTTCTGGGTCCAGGTGGTCAAGTATTTTTGACCCCAGGCCCGGTCACCGCAACGAACTCCACGTCAGCCATGCCTGAATCAAGTAGGTAAACACCATGAATACCCGTTCCCCCTCCAGCAGGCATGCCAAGGCCAGCACCTTTGTCGCCGTTGCTCCTTTGCCGTTCACCCTGCAACTGCTGGCGGTTGCCATCCTGTTCGCCAGTGCAGGCGGCGCCTATGCACTGCCCGTGGGCGGTGCTGTTTCGGCGGGCAGCGCCACCATTGGCTCAGGGGGTGGCACGACAACCATTACCCAGGCCAGCCAGAATGCTGCGATCAACTGGCAGAGTTTCAATATCGGCACGGGCGAGACAGTCAACTTCGTGCAACCCAATGGCAGCGCCACGGCCCTCAACCGGGTGCTCGGTGCCGACCCTTCGAGCATTCTGGGTAGCCTCAATGCCAACGGCAAAGTGTTCCTGGTCAACCCCAACGGTATCGTTTTCGGCCAGGGTGCGTCGGTCAATGTCGGCGGCCTGGTGGGTTCCACGCGGGGCATCAGCGACAGCGATTTCATGGCGGGCCACTACAATTTTGAAGGCGACGGGGCTGGCAGCGTGGTCAACCACGGCAGCATCAACGCCAAAGGCGGTTCGGTGGCGCTGCTGGGTGCCAATGTCAGCAACCAGGGCGTGATCCAGGCGCAAATGGGCTCTGTCGCCCTGGCGGCTGGCAACGCGTTCACTCTGGATGTGGCGGGTGACGGCCTGCTCAATGTGGCGGTCAACAAAGGCGCGGTGGATGCTCTGGTGCAGAACGGCGGGCTGATTCAGGCCGACGGCGGCCGAGTGCTGATGACGGCTCAGTCGGCGAACAGCCTGTTGCCGTCCAGCGTGAACAACACTGGCGTGGTTCGAGCTCAGACCCTGGAAAATCACAACGGCACCATCATGCTGATGGGTGACATGCAGAGCGGCACCGTGAATGTGGCCGGTACTCTGGATGCCAGCGCACCCAATGGCGGAGATGGAGGTTTTATCGAGACGTCCGCAGCGCACGTCAAGGTCGCCAGCGGCACGGGCAGTCAGGTGACCACCCTGGCGCCTGCTGGCAAGACGGGTACCTGGCTGATCGACCCCCAGAATTACGTCATCAAGAATGCGGGGGGGGATATGACCGCCACCGACCTCTCGAACAAGTTGACTACCACTAACACGGAGATTTTGAGTTCTCAAGGCGCAAACGCAGGCGCGGGCAATATCAGTGTGCAGGATTCTTTGGCATGGACAGCCGCGACCACGCTGACCCTGAAAGCGGAGAATGACATTGAGGTCAACGCATCTATCACCACGACCGGGGGCAGTCTGACTATGCTCGCCAAGGGTGATATCAAGGTGAACTCAGCTATAGAAGCGACCGGCGGCAACCTGACGATGCTCGCCGAGAAGAATGTTATTCAGGAGGCTGCTATCACCGCGACGCGGTCTGGCGCCAACGATGGCAATGTCACTATGGTCGCTGGCAGAGATGTCAAAATTAACAAAGTCCTCACCGTGACCAACGGCAATGTCTTGCTGGTAGCTGGCAATGACGGCCAGCGCCCGGCCGCTGTAACCTTTGGAGCCAAGGCCGTGGTGACCGGTCCGGGGTCCACCGTGAAGATTTACTATGCGCCCGGCACCTACGCATCGCCGACCGTTTTCACAAACGATTTCACCTTGACCGGCGGTGCGGTGGTGACGCCGTTCATGTGGACTTACCTGCAGGCTGACAACAAGTTTTATGACGGCAACAACGCGGCGATATTGTCGTTGCGCGATACCCCACCTGGCGTGGCGGCGAAGCCTGGGACAGCGACGTTTAACACGGCGGACGTGGGCGTCGTTAAACCAGTGACCTACAACGGTTACTCCCTTGTCGGCGTCGACGCCGGGAAGTACGCCTTGTTCGTGCCGTTCAGCTATTTAGACGGTGCCGCCGGTACTCCAGGGTCCGGTAATACCTCGGCGAATATCATGGCCGTCCCATTGAACATCAAAGCCAACGACGCCACCAAGATTGAAGGCAATACGCTGGTGATCCCCAACTCGGCGTTCACCGCAACGGGGCTGGTCAATAACGAGACCGTGGGTGGCGCCACGCTGACAAGCCCCGGCACCGTGGCGAGCGCCACCGCTGCCGGCAGTCCTTACGTGATCACGGCCAGCAATGCCACCGCAGGTACGTTCAAAGCAAGCAACTACATCATCACTTACGCGACGGGCAAGTTGTTGATCACAGCACCGCCAGTGGTCACCCCGCCTGTGGTGACTCCACCGGTGACGACACCGCCTGTGACCACGCCACCGGTTACAACGCCACCCGTGACTACGCCGCCCGTCACCACAGTGCCTGAGCCGACGTCGCCGGGCACATCGCCAGGCACGACTGTGCCAGGGACTACGCCGGGCACGACGCCGCCGGTGACCACCGTGCCGGGTGCAACGCCTCCAGTGACTACGGTGCCTGGCGGGACGGCCCCGGTTTCAGCGCCGCCTGGCTCAACGCCGACGAATACGAATGCCACGGGTGCGAGGTTCCGGCGCACCGCCATACCGGGTCTGGCACTGGCTTCGACTCCAGAGGGTGTACCGGTGGACGAATACCTGGGCGCCAAAACGCCGGATATCGGCAATTCGGGCAATTCGGGCAATCCCGGCAACCCGAATGGCCCAGGTAATCCCGGCAATCCTGCCAACCCGAACGACCCGAACGACCCAGGCAGCCCGGGCAGCCCGGGCAACCCTAACAACCCAGGCAATCCGGGCAATCCGGGCAACCCGAACGATCCAGGTAATCCCGGTAATTCGAACGATCCAGGCAACCCGCCCGAGAACAACGGCCCGCACAATGGACGCACACCTTACATCCCGTCCCTTGCAGCGCTCACTGTCGTGGGCGGTGGGGTCAACGTGCCGGGCAACCAGCTGACCCAGGTCATGCCAATCAGGCCAATGCCGGTCAAAGAGTCACTCGGCGATCCGGCAGAGGCCAGCAAGCACCAGATACCTTACCCCTACAAAGCCCCGGTTTACTTGCCAAGACAGGAACGTAACTGACCCCCGCCGCCAGTCAGCGTCAATGCGCTGGCTTGCGCTGCGGCCGCCCTGTCACGCATCTTGAAAGGAGTTGTGCCTTGCACCTTTTGCCCATGAGCAGAGACTGCGCACCGACGACAACACGAATGGCATCGAACCTCGCCTGCCTGGTGTTTTTGATCGCCGCGTGTGTTGCCCCGTTACCGGCCCTGGCCGCCGGGCTGCCCGCGAGCACAGTTGCTGCCTCACAAGGCCAACCCGGCGCCTCGTACAGGCGGGCGGACTTCGCCAATATCGAGGTCTCTCAGCAGGCGCGCGACACCGCCAATTGGGTGGTGGACTCGGGCGACAATCAAGGCATGCCGTTCGTCATCATCGACAAAACGCAAGCCCGAGTGCTGGTGTTCGATACCCATGGGCGGCTGGGCGGCGCCGCTTCTGCGCTGTTGGGGTTGGCCATCGGCGATGACTCTGTACCGGGCATCGGCCAGCGCAAGTTGTCCAGCATTCAGCCCCATGAGCGCACCACTCCAGCCGGGCGTTTCGTGGCGTCACTGGCACCCAACCTCAAGGGTGAAGAAATCCTCTGGGTGGATTATCCAAACGCGATCGCTATGCACCCGGTGGTGACCAGCAACCCGAAGGAGCGCCGGACCGAGCGTCTGGCGTCGTCCCGTCTTCAGGACAAACGCATCTCTTACGGCTGCATCAATATTCCAGCGGACTTCTATCGCCGCTATGTCAGCACGGCGTTCAGCGGCACCAATGGCGTGGTGTACGTGCTGCCCGAAACCCGCCCGAATGCGAGCGTGTTCACGGCCTACTATCAGGTCAGGTAACACCCCTGGCTTGTACACCGCGCGCAAACGCCGCCCTCAAACCGCCTCGGCCTTCACCCTGAGTATGCGTACAATGCCGGCCCGCCGATTTTGAACGTAGATTTAAATGAAAAAGCTGTTTTACTTCCTGGCGCTTTCGTTCGCCGTCATAAACCCTGCTCTGTCCAATCCCCCTTCCACCTTTTCTGAAGCCAAAGTGATCGCCAAACAGCAGGTCTATCTTGACCAGGCTCACAGCGCTCAGGGCGATTTGTACTGCGGCTGCCAATGGGAATGGGTCGGGAAATCAGGGGGGCGCATCGATGCACGGTCCTGTGGCCTTCAAGCCCGCAAGCAAGAAACCCGAGCCGAGCGGACAGAGTGGGAACACATCGTCCCGGCGTGGACATTCGGGCATCAGCGCCAATGCTGGCAGAACGGTGGTCGTGAGCATTGTGTCAGCGATGACCCGGTGTTCCAGGCCATGGAGGCGGACCTGTTCAACCTCTACCCTGCCGTTGGGGAAGTGAATGGCGACCGCAGCAATTTCAACTACGGGATGGCGTCAGGCGTAGCACCGCAGTATGGCCAGTGCAAAACCAGAGTCGACTTCGAACAGCGCGCAGCGGAGCCACGCGATGAGGTCAAGGGCCTGGTCGCGCGGACGACGTTCTACATGTTCGACCGCTACAAGCTGAACATGTCTAGCCAACAGCAACGGCTCCTCATGGCGTGGGACAAGCAGTTCCCGGTGACGCCCTGGGAGATAGAGCGGAACAAACGCATCGCCGCAATCATGGGCCATCCCAACCCCTTCGTGACCAGAGACCGCACGTGGACTGCAGGTTACCAAACCGTGGGCGACGGAGTGATCAGCGCCCTCCCCACCCAGCCGACGCCAGCGCCAACAGCGATCACAACCACTCGCCCGATGTCAGCCGGGACCATCATCGGCAATAGTAAAAGCCATGTTTACCATCTGCCGGCCGGTTGCCCGAGCTACGAAAAAGTCTCCACGAAAAACCAGATCGCCTTCAAGTCTGAAGCCGCAGCCCGATCCGCCGGTTACCGCAAAGCGGGCAATTGCAGATAACGGTTTGAACGTATCCGGCAGATAACTCTGACGCCCAGAAGTCTTGAACGACTGGGCGAGCCCTTGATCACAACCTTCTTGAAGATGTTTTATGATGAGGCCAGTGATGATCCGGATTAATAGCTACACCACCGTCAAGCGCCGTGAGCGAGTTCCCCACGAAGTCTTCGCCACCTATTGGCGTGATGTGCACGGCCCACTGTGCTCACGCTTGCCTGGACTGGGCCTTTATATCCAGCATCACTTCGACCGCAATCAGGATGCTCACCTTTGGCCATTGGCCGATGGAATCGCCGAGATTGCGGATTACGAACTGGACGGTGGCGTGGAGATCGGATTTGCATCTGGTCAAGATCAGAAGACTTTTCAGGAGGCCAGCTCCCTGTTGTTTCCCGACGAGCAGAATATGTTCGAAGAAACCCTCGCCTACGATCTGCCTGAGGGAACTAAAAAGCTCGTCAATCGGTTGCATGACAGTACGTTCAACGGCCCGGACAGGTTCGACCGGATTCACGTGCACTTCAGCCCGCGCAACAGCCTCGCTCAGCTTCATGATTACTTGAGCAATGAACTCAGTGCCGTACTGGCTGACGCTGATGAAGTCGTCAAACTCAGCCTGCATCTACCGCCGCCCTTTAATAATGACGGCATGCATCCCCCCGCACCCAATGTCGAGCACACCGCCAATGCTGTAAGAGCGCAGTTGGCAATCATGGAAATCGCCTTCCAGAGCCCGTTGGCCAGACGCGCCTTTTTTGAAAGCACAGCCTTTCAGAACACCTTGGCGGGTCAGAGCACGCATGTCGCTCAACTCAAAGCCTTCGCCGTATCCGGACTCTTCACCTACGTAAACGATAAACAGCTCACGACGGCCGGGCTTCGCGGCAGTCGAGCAGCGGAACTCATCGAGTACCTGGGCGCCAACAATCAGTGCAGTCCGGAGGTCGAGCACTTATTGCTGCATGGATCACTGAAATGATTGATCTGCCGTTGCGCTGAATCGTCAGGCAACGGCTTAACCCTTATTAAGCCGTTCATGCCCGGCACTATCCCTGCAGGCCAGGCCCGTTGTGAGTGCCTTCGGTTTCTGTCGGCAGATAAAAACGGTACTGGCCTTTGCCGCGATGCTTAGCCTCGTACATGGCGGTATCCGCGGCGCGCATGATGTCCTCCACGTTAGCCCCTGCCTCCGGCAAACACGCAACGCCGATGCTGGCGCCTAATGGAAATCTGTCGGGATCGGAGGCGACCTGCTGCACCAGCTTTTCTGCCACGGCGGCGACGTCGTCTCGCGATTGCATCCCTTCGATGATGACGGTGAACTCGTCGCCCCCGATCCTCGCCAAACGGTCGTAAGGCCTCAGGCAACCCTGCAACTGACCGCCCACCCAGCGCAAGGCTTCATCTCCACGGTCATGGCCGAACTTGTCGTTTATCTGCTTGAAGCCATCCAGATCCAGGAACAGCAGCGCACTCAAATGTCCGGTGCGTTGATTGCGGGCGATCGCCGCTTCCAGCGCCTGGATAAACCCACGACGGTTCAGCAGCCCCGTGAGCGCGTCAGTGATCGTCATGATTTCGAGTTTGCGGTACAACTCGCGCACTGCCGACATGTCCAAGGCGACGATGGTCATGGCTTGCTGGCCGTTAGGCAGCGCCGCGCAGGACAAGGCAACCGGGACAGTCTGCCCTCCACGGCTGCGCAAGCTGGCATCGTGCAACCGAAGGCTCTCGCCGCGCTGCAGGTGATCGTTCCATACCGACGTTTGCCAGCTGACCTCATGGGGCGAATCAATCCATTCGATCAAGTCCGTCCCGTGCAGCTCATTGCCCGTGCAACCCAACATGCGGGTAATCGCCGGATTGGCATAGTCAATCCGGCCGTTGTCGCCGACCACCAGAATGCCCTCGGCGGTGTTGTCCAGGATTGACGCGTTGAACGAGCGCTCACGCTCCAGTTGCGCGCTTGTGCGCAACAGGCTACGCCGGTAGTGGTCATGCCCCAGAAGCACGCGTGCCTTGTGCAGCAGCATGATCGGATGAACAGGCTTGGTCATGAAGTCCACGGCACCTGCCGCGTAACCCTGATCAAGCACTGCATCAGTCTGACGCATGCCGGATATGAAGATGACCGGCGTGAAGCACGTGTCTGGATTCGCGCGCATGCGCCGGGCGACTTCAAAGCCATCCATGCCGGGCATCTGGACATCCAGCAGGACCAGGCCAATGTTGCCAGCGGCCATGCACTCCAGGGCCTTGGCGCCTGATTCCACGCAATGCACCGGCCTACCGAGTTCTTCCAGCAACTCCTGCATTTCAGCCAGGTTCTCTGGCTGGTCATCCACCACCAGAATTTCCAATACCTCGTCTTGCACGTGCAACGCTGACCTCCATGCCTTTGCCAATCACGGCCCATCAAACCATTCGCCAGACGAGGTCGCGCGGGAGCGCTGCTGCCCACGTGCTGTCATGTCTGCTTGATTGAAGTTCACGTATGGCTGTTCGCCAAATTGCAGCCATAAAAAAACCCGCCGAAGCGGGTCGTTTTTTTCATCAATACCAATCCAGCATCCTGCCAGTGGCCATCCGAGCCATGGTGATCATCCTTGACCTCCGGGTCGCTTCCTGTTCCCCGGTTGATGGCTGTAGATTGCGCCTGAACCCTGCGCCCGTATAGGGCGGTTCGACTCGATTGCGTGTAAGCCTTTGGCTATACGAGGCCATCGTCGCGGGGTGCAACGACGCCAGCAATGAATAAGGAGCCTGCTCAGCGTTCTACCTGCTACCTGAATAAGCGCAGCATGAGACGTGAAACCAATGCGCCATTCTGTCTGGAGCGAATTAGAATGACGCCTTTATTTCATCGCGATGAGACTGTCCAGACACCGTCTGACACACAGCCCTCATCAGCCACCTGGCGCACAGAAGGAAAGAGCATGCAACACGCACCGCCGAACCGCATTCACGCCGGGCTGATCGCCCTGATACTGCTGTGTCTGACTTTACCAGCCTTCGCTCAATCGACACCCCCCGCTCAAGCCAACAGCTCAGGCATTCAAGCGCCAGTGGTTGAGCAAGCGAGCCTGGAGGACCTGAACGAGCAGCTTGATCAGATTCGACAAAAAGTCACCGTCAGCGCCAACGATGACTTGCTTTCAAGCCTGCGCCAGGCGGCTTTGCAGGTGCAGAAACAGGCCGACGCGCTGATTGCCCGGCAAGCGGTCGACATCGAACACCTGAACGATCAGCTCAATATTCTGGGCCCGGTCCAACCGGACGAGCCTCAAAGCCTGAGCGCCCAGCGCAAGGCACTGACCGCCCAAAAGAACGCCCTGGTCAGTGATGAGCGCCAGACCAATACCCTGAGCCAGTCAGCCCGGGACCTGGCCACCCAGATATTCAGCCTGCGCCGCAGTCTGTTTGATTCACAGATCAGCACCCGGACCGCCAGCCCGCTCAGCTCGGCCTTCTGGTCCACACTGATCCGGCCGACGGACGATGATCTGGGGCGTATGAGCAGGCTCCTGGCGGACGTGCGCAGCGTATTCGACGCAGCCCTTGCCCCAGGTAACCGCACCCTGTTCATCAGCGTCGTGTTCGGCGCGCTGCTGATATGGGTTGCGGTGCGCCGCTTGCTTGAACGCCTGCTGATCAAGCTGATGGTGCGCTGGCTGCCGGAAGGTCGCCTGCGTCGAAGCGCCCTGGCATTGGCGGTCGGGCTGTCGACGATCCTGACCATCACCATCGCCACCTCCCTGCTGCGCTGGGGCATCGTACGCAACGCGGTGCTCAGTAACGACGTGATGAATCTGCTTGATCAGTTGCAGACGCTGATCACCTTCTGCGCCTTCATTGTCGGCCTGGGCCGCGCATTGCTGATGCTGCCGAATCCGTCGTGGCGCCTGCCGCAGATCCCCGACCAGATCGCCACGGCCATGGGCCGCTTCCCGACCGTGCTAGCCCTGGCGCTGATGATCATCGGCACCCAGGAGCGGATCAACAGTGTGATCGCCAGCAGCCTGGCGCTGACGGTCGCGGTCAACGGCCTGACGGCACTGGCCGTTTCGCTGGTGTTTTTCTTCGCCCTGATTCGCTACCGCCGAACCCGCCGACGGTTCGACCTGGAGCGTCTGGCAGGGTTTGCCGGGCTGATTCCGTTTGTCGTTGCGGTCTGGGTTGGCTTGAGTTTGCTGGCGTTACTGAGCGGCTATCTGACGCTGGCTTACTTTCTCGCCGTGAAGCTGCTGTGGGTGAGTGTCGTGGCGTCCACGGCCTACCTGCTGATCGCCTGCTTCGGTGACATCTGCGAAAACCTCCTGTCGCCCAAGCAACCAGGCGGCATGGCACTGGGTTCTGCCCTGGGTCTGTCCCCACGGCATCAGGCGCAGGCCAGCACCGTCCTGGCGGGTATCGGCCGCACCCTGCTGCTGCTCACCGCCGTACTGCTGGCCTTCCTGCCATCAGGTTCCAGCCCCGGCGAACTGCTCGAAAGCTTCACTCAACTGGATGTCACGTCCAAGTCCCTCGGCAACCTGAACATCGTGCCCGGCGATATCCTGCTGGCATTGATCTGCCTGATCGTCGGCCTGCTGGCCGTGCGGGTTCTCAAGGAATGGTTTGGCGAACGACTGCTGCCCGAGACCAACATGGATGCGGGCATGCAGGCCTCGCTGGTGACCCTGATCGGCTACATCGGCTTTGTGCTGGTGGTGGCCGTGGTCATGTCCACCCTGCACATCAGCCTCACAAATTTGACCTGGGTGGTCAGCGCATTGTCAGTGGGGATAGGTTTTGGCCTGCAAGCCATCGTGCAGAACTTCATCTCCGGCCTGATTCTGCTGACTGAACGGCCCGTCAAGGTGGGCGATTGGGTCAGCCTGGCCGGGGTCGAAGGCGATATCCGCCGGATCAACGTGCGAGCCACGGAAATCCAGATGTCCGACCGCTCCACCGTGATCGTGCCCAACTCGCAGTTCATCACCCAGAACGTCCGTAACGTCACCATGGGCAATGCGTTGGGGGTTGTAGGAATTACCCTGACCCTGCCACTGGAAACAGATGTCCTGCAGATACGCGAGCTGCTGTTGCAGGCTTTCACCGAGCACGAAGCGATTCTGGACGCACCCGCACCTTCGGTGACCTTCAAAGACCTGACCAACAGCGGTGTGATCATCAGCGCCAGTGGCTACGTGAACAGCCCGCGTTCGGTCGGCGGTGCGCGAAGCGATCTGCTGTTTACCGTGCTGGGGCGCCTGCGTGAACTGGGCATTGCGCTGTCTACGCCGCAAAGCATGGTCTTGATCAACGACGGCCTGGAAAAACCCCGCGTAGAGGAATAAAGAGCGCGGGCCTGGTTCACTGGGGCAGATACGTCGCCGCGCGCGGCGGCTGCCTGCCCCAGTGCCACTTTCACTCGTGGTTGATCACCCCGGTCATGGCGGTGAACTGGCTCTGCTTGTTCTGCAGTTTGTCGAGAACTTCGGCGGGCGTCGACTCACGGAATACCACCATGTGCCCGACGTCCCTGCCACCTTCTGTCACCCGCTCGATATCGTTGATCATCCAGGTTTTCAGCTCGTCGACACTGATGCCCAGCTCCGCCGCCACCTGAAGGTGGAAGCGCTCTGCATCGTACTGGTTGAATTGGTCGGTGTTCATTGGCGTTTCTCCCAAACGACTCATTTATCTATCCAGGGGCCGGGGGCGCGAGCGACACACGGCCCCATCGCAAACCTTCTACTTGGCAAACTGGTACTCGCCGCCCTGTTCCAGCGCTTTGCGATAGGCAGGTCTTGCCTGGAAGCGTTGTACCCAGGCCAGCACATTCGGATACGGCTGCAGCATCCCCTGAGCTTTGGCGAACTCGCCAATGAAACTCATCTGGATGTCCGCGCCGCTCAGCTCTTCGCCTATCAGATAAGGCGTCAACCCCAGGGCATCATTCAGATAGCCGAGGTAATTGGCCAGCTCCGATTCGATGCGAGGGTGCAGCGGCGCGCCCGCGTCGCCCAAGCGTCTGACGTACAGATTGAGCATCAGCGGCAGGATGGCCGAACCTTCAGCGAAGTGCAGCCACTGCACATATTCGTCGTAGGTGGCGGTGGCGGGGTCCGGCTGCAGCTGGCCGTCGCCGTGGCGGCGAATCAGGTAGTCGATGATGGCCCCGGACTCGATCAGAACGTGGGGGCCGTCTTCAATGACCGGGGATTTGCCCAGAGGATGGATGGCTTTGAGTTCAGGGGGCGCGAGATTGGTTTTCGGGTCGCGCTGGTAACGCTTGATTTCGTAAGGAACGCTCAGCTCTTCGAGCAGCCACAGAATGCGCTGTGAGCGTGAGTTGTTTAGATGATGGACAGTGATCATGAGTGCTCCGCAGGGCGCGAGTGAGTGTCTATGGACAGACTGCACCTTTGCCGGGGAGTGCCATGAATCTGCGAGAACGGCTGAAAACCATCCTCTCGTCACCCTCCTGAACTGTTGGCCAGGCCCGCCTGAGACTGCCTGGCCAACAGGTTGGCGCCAACCGCAGCGCCAGTGCGTCAGGCAATGGTATCGACGACGCCACCGTCTACGCGCAGCGCCGCGCCGGTAGTGGCCGAAGCCTGTTCGGAGCTGACGTAGATGATCATGTTGGCCACCTCGTCCACGCTTGAGGCACGGCGAATGATCGTAGAGCCACGATGAGCGACGACAAAATCGGCGGCGACTTTTTCCAGACTCTCACCGGAGCTGTCGACCTCCGGCTTGAGCATCTCGGCGACGCCCTCCGACAGCGTGGGACCGGGCAGCACCGAATTGACCGTGACGCCCGTGCCCGCCAGGCGCTTGGCCAGGCCCCTGGATACCGCCAGTTGCGCGGTTTTGCTGAAACCGTAGTGAATCATGTCTGCCGGAATATTCAGCGCCGACTCCGACGACACAAACACGATGCGCCCCCAGCCCCGCTCCACCATCCCGGGCGCATAGGCCCTGGAGATGCGCACGCCTGACATCACATTGGTTTCGAAAAAGCGCTGCCACTCGCTGTCGGGGATCTCGAAAAAATCCTGCGGGTTGAAAATGCCCAGGTTGTTGACCACCACATCGAAGCTGGGGTGCTCGGCCAACAACTGCTGGCAGGCCTGCTCGGTACTCAGGTCCGCAACGAACCCGACGGCATTGGCGGCCAGCGGCCCTAAGCGCTGCAAGGCAGATTGCGTGCTTGCCTCGCTTCGCCCGTTGATCACCACCCGAGCCCCCGCTTCAAGAAACCCTTTGGCAGCAGCAAAACCGATACCACTGGTGGAGCCGGTGACCAGGACATTACGGCCGGTAAAGTCAATGTTCATCGCTGATTCTCCCTGGTAAATGGAAGGGATCTATCCTGAACCTCGCTATTGACCTGCGCAACGACCCGATCAGGATTAGCCGGGTGGCTGATCAACGGTTGAAATAAAAACCTCGCTGCCTGCGTGTCTCGACATCATCGTTGCAGAGGCAGCGCCGTTTCCATACATCACATCCCTTTGCGAGCCACGTCAGCGCCAGCCTGCACGGCTCGGCCGATGCGGCCCTCGAAGTCCTCATCCATCAACGACTGAAGTGCGGCGGCAGTCACGCCCTTGTAGCCGACCAGCGCATCAATCAGCTGCTGCGGGTCAGCGGTCTCCAGCAGCCTGCTGGCGTCGACCACCACACCCTTGGCTGCCAGTACCGCAATAGCCTCTGGCACCCCGGCGGCCACTGCTTGCCTTGTCAGTGCCGTCATCAATAACGCTGGAAAGGCCGGACCCGTTCCAGACAACGCGCTCAGATAGTCGACGCACTCTTCGGTGGGGACGCGGGCCGCCGTGCCCACGGTCTCAAAGAGCCGTTGTATGTACCCCGCCAGCGTCTCCGAAATCGGGTCGCCGCAATGCCAGGGCGTAAAGGATCGGCCAACACCCACGCTTGCATTGGGCATTGCACGGATGACCACTGACGCACCCGTGACAGCTTTGATTTTTGAGGCAGGCACGCCAGCCATGAGAGAGATGACGTGTTTTCCGTGTGCATCGATACCCAGCGTATCGAACTGCTCTGGGCGTACGGCGAGCATGATGGTGCTGCAGGCCGCTACCAACTGCTGGTTATCTTTAACCAACTGCACGCCGGTAGCCGCCAAGGGATGAACCCCTGACCGGTTCGACAAAAACAATTGATCAGCCGAAATGAACGACGTGTCGATCAGCGCCTGAGCGATAGCGCCTCCCAGCCAGCCGGTTCCACCGATGATGCCGATCGTTTCAGGTTGCATTCAGTGTCTCCTCGAAGTTTCAAAAAGGGTAACGCGCTCGCCTGACTTCTTCAGGGCTGGATCCGTCAGGCGAATGAATCACTACGGGGGGATTCTCACTGCATGATGTCGCAAACAGGTCAGGTTCCACGCATCTTTTCTGTCTTGCGCAGTCAATGACCAAGACTTAAGCCGAAGAGCCGTGCACATGAAGCAGATAAACCCCACCACCCCCGATGGCCGCTACTTTGTCGTCAAAGAGCAGTTGTGGCGCTGCTCCAATCCGGCACTGGATGAGGATGAACGACAGCGACTGGTTAAAGACCTGATGGCCGCACGGCGTGCCGTGAAGGAGGCGAAAGCCTCAGGCGATCCCGATCAGATGAAGGCTGCGAGGTTGGCGGTGCAGACGGCCAAGGTCGGCCTGGGTGAGCGCGGGCCCGTCTGGTGGAAAGACGGTGCACCGGACTTTAACCGGTACAAGGTCAGCAACACGCCCTATGCGCAATGGTATCGAGCGCTGGACGCATCAGAGTCTTGAAGAGCGACGGACTTTTCTGCTGCACAGGCATCCAATCCCCTAATAACCCTCAGCCCCTTGACCTCGGAGCACGGCAATCCATGACCTTCTACATTTTTCTTCTCGCCTGCGGCGCTGCCGCTGCAACGGGCATCATCTTTAAACCCGGCGCATGGTACGAGGCGCTGCAAAAGCCGAAATTCACGCCGCCCAACTGGGCATTCCCGGTGGCCTGGACCACGATTTACCTGCTGCTGGCCTGGGCGGGCTATCGCCTGACCGTGCTGCCTGGCAGCGAGACCGTTCTAGCGTTATGGGCAGCCCAGATCGCGCTGAATACGTTATGGACGCCGGTGTTTTTTGGCGCCCACCGCATCGTCACCGCCATGGTGATTCTGGCCCTGCTGTGGATGGTGGTGGCAACAATGATCGTCATGGCGCTGAGGCTGGACATCGTGACCGGGCTTGTCCTGTTTCCCTATCTGCTGTGGCTCAGCGTGGCCGCTGCGCTGAACCTGTCGATCCTGCGCCACAATAAATGACGCGGGTAAACGCCACCCAGGATTCATGAATGCTGCTCATGTGCGCAAACATCCTCACGGCATAGTCGCCGGGCTTTCACGACGTTAAGTTGTTGAGCCCGGAAGACAGATGAGAATCGCCATGAAGCTGATTGCACCCACACTCGCGACACTCTACCTGGCGGCCATCGCCGAAGCAGGCGCCAGTTCAGTCAAACCCGACCCCAAGCCTGCGCCTCATGTGCAGCAAGTGACGCCCCAGCTCTATGACTACACCACGCAGCTGCTATTCGGTGAAGTCTGGAAGCGCCCGCAACTCGCCGGCCGTGATCGCAGCCTGATCACCCTGGCGGCGCTCGTTGCCAACGGCCAGAGCGCGCAACTCACCGGGCATCGCAACCTGGGCCTTGATAATGGCGTGAAGCCCAGCGAAATCAGTGCGCTCATCACCCACCTGGCGTTCTACGCCGGATGGCCGAACGCGATGTCAGCCACTGGCGTTGCGCACACGGTATTCACCGAGCGCAACATCGCTCACGACCAAGTCTTGCCCGCGATTCTTGAGCCGCTAACGCTGGATGCCGACAGCGAAACCAAGCGTCGCGCAGCCGTGAAATCAGCCACCGAGGGCGTAGCGCCCACCCTTGGCGATTACACCAACGATGTGCTGTTCGCCGACCTTTGGCGCGACCCAGGCCTGACCGCACGCGACCGGAGTCTGGTGACCGTCGCTTCCCTCATCGCCCAGGGCCAGGCGGCTCAGCTGCCGTTTCACTTGAACCGGGCCATGGACAATGGCCTGACAAATGTCGAAGCATCGGAAGTCCTGACCCATCTGGCGTTCTACGTAGGTTGGCCTAAAGCGATGTCTGCCGTACCGGTGTTCAAAGAAGTTTTTGCTTCACGGGCACAAGGCTGATCGGTCAGTCGTGGGTATCGCTACCCACGACGTCCGTCATTTCGCCAGGGCGTAGTCCGCATCGCTGACGTGCTCCAGCCACTCCACCACTTTGCCGTCCTGCGCCTCGGCAATGGCGATGTGGCTCATGCCCGTGCCCGGTGCGGCGCCGTGCCAGTGTTTGACGTGTGGCGGGATCCAGACGGTATCGCCCGGCCGGATACGCTGGGGCGCCTGCCCTTGCTGCTGCACATACCCTGCCCCTGCGGTCACGATCAGCGTTTGCCCCAGTGGATGGGTGTGCCAGGCGGTGCGTGCGCCGGGCTCGAAGGTCACCGTCGCGCCGCCAATACGGGCGTCGCCGGTGCCTTTGAAGGGAGCGTCGACACGTACGTTGCCGGTAAAATAATCGGCTGACCCCGTGGCCGATGGTTGAGAACCCACCGGTGTGACGACAACGTTCATGGGCTGGGCACCTTCACTTTCAGCGCTGAGCAGAGAGAGTGAGAGCGCTGCTGCTGCGAGTGACTTCATCACAAGCCTCCTGGGAGCGTGGGTAAAGATTTGCAATCTATCAGTTACCCATCCTTTCGATTAGCCACTAGAATCCGCACAATTCAATGAACAGGGCTCATCAGTGCTCCGGGAAAACGCTAACGACCTGATCGCCTTCCTGGCGGTCGCCAAAGAGCGCAGCTTCACCAAGGCTGCTGGCAAGCTGGGCGTGTCGCAATCAGCGCTGAGCCATACCGTGCGAGGGCTTGAAGCGCGTCTGGGCCTCAGGTTATTGACCCGCACCACACGCAGCGTGTCACCCACCGAGGCCGGTGAGCGGCTCATCAGTACGGTTGGCCCGAGCTTCGAGGACATCGAATTTGCCTTGGCCTCACTCAGCGATCTGCGGGACCGCCCCGCCGGCAATATCCGCATCAACGCGATGGATCATGCGTTTGAAACGGTGCTGCGGCCTGTGCTGAAAACCTTCCTGCCCCAGTACCCGGATATTTCGGTAGAAGTCTGTTGCGACTACGGCTTCGTCGATATCGCCGCTCAGGGCTTTGATGCAGGCGTGAGACTGGGCGAGGCGGTCGCAGATGGCATGATTGCTACGCGTATCGGCCCGGATATGCGTCTACTGGTCGTGGGCTCGCCAGCGTATTTCGCCGGTCGCCAGATCCCGTTGACACCTCGCTGCCTGCCCAACCATCTGTGCAACAACCTGCGCCTGCCGACCCTGGGTGGCCTTTATGCGTGGGAGTTCGAAAAGGATGGCCAGACGCTCAACGTGCGCGTGTCCGGACAAGTGACGCATAACGGCATTTACCCATTGCTGGATGCTGCCCTGGATGGGTTTGGCCTGAGCTACATCCCTGAAGATTTAGCCGCGCCTTACATTGCCAGCGGGCAACTGCAGGTGGTGCTCGAGGACTGGAGCCCCTGGTATGCGGGGTTCCATTTGTATTACCCGAGCCGCCGACAGAACTCACCCGCCTTCGCGTTGCTGGTTGAAGCGCTGCGCTATCGGCCTGGATCCTGATCAATGATCAGGTCAGGTGACTTTTGCCAGCCCCATCTTATGACCAGCAGCCTGAATCACTGATAACGCGCACTGTCGAAACAACCCGGGTCTTGATCCTGGTATTTCTTCATGCGTCGCCACAGCGTCGTGGTGCTGATACGCAGGCGTCTGGCGGCCTCTTCACGATTGCCACGGACACTGCCCAGCACTTCATGGAGCAACGCCAGCTCACTCTTGACCGCAGCACCCTCTCCCACCGGCACGTCGACTGCAAGGTCCTCCAGCGCATCGTCCACCAAGGCATGCACGAACGGCTGACCCTGACTCAGAACGGCCAGGCGCTCGACGACGTTCCCCAACTGCCGAATATTGCCCGGCCAGGGGTAGCGGCTCAGGCGCGCCAGCAGCGTGTCGTCCGGCTCGGCGGCGTCCATGGGCAGGCTGCGCAGCAAGTGGCGCACCAGTTCGGGAATGTCCTCAGCGCGCTCGCGCAGTGCAGGCAGGTGCAGTTTCAGGACGCAGATGCGGTAGAAGAAGTCCTCCCGAAACAGCCCCTGGGTCACCAGTTGCGGCAGATTCTTGTTGCTGGCGGTGATGATGCGGATATCAACGGGCGTGACTTTGTCATCACCGATGCGCACGACTTTGCGCTCCTGCAGGGTGCGCAGCAGCTTGACCTGGATATCGGGCGAGGTCTCGTTGATTTCATCGAGAAAGATGGTGCCCGTGTGCGCCAGCTCGAACACCCCAGCCTTGCCTTCATTGAGCGCACCGGTAAACGCACCTTTGACGTAGCCGAACAGCTCGCTCTCCAGCACGCCCGGCGCAAAGGCCGCGCAGTTAATCGCCACGAACGGCCCTTGCTTGCGACGCGAGGCGTTATGAATGCTCTGGGCGAACAACTCTTTGCCGGTGCCGGTTTCGCCTTCGATCATCACGGTGCTGTCCACCGCCGCGTAGGTCAGGGCCAGGCGCTTGGCTTTGGTCAACGCCGGGCTGCTGCCGACGATGTTGTCGAAGGTATTTTCCGCCACGTGCTGACGCGCCAGCACCCGGCGCATCTTGCGTTCGATGGCGGTGATTTCGGTCTGGCTCTGCAAGGTCGCAACGGCGCCGATGATCTCGGTGTCCAGGCTGATGGGCGCAATGCTCAGGGTTAACGACAGCCGACCCAGGGTGATCAACGCGCCACGAACCGGGCGACCGCTGCTGAGGACCTGGCCGAAATAGTCTTGCGCCAGCAGACCCTCGACACTGTCGCCGCACCCAAGACTGCCGAGGTACGCCGTGGCCACGCTGTTCAGGTTGGTGATGGTGCGCTGGCTGTCGACGCTGAAAATGCCTTCCGAGACGCAATTGAGGATCGACTGGATCATTTCATAGCGGCTTTGCAGCTCCACACGCTTGAGGCGCCGCTCTTCCTCAATCTGCAACAGGTGCATGGCTTCGTCGATGGCCTCGTCCACCGCATCAGGATCGGCATCAGACATGATGTAGCGCATGCCACGGGCCATCACCGCCTCGCGCAACGACAAGCCACCAATCGCCACTTCAATGCCCTCGGCCAACAAACGATCCAGCTGCTGCTCCGTGACCTGCTGGCTGCCCAAAGGGTCGATCAGGCAGATAGACACCTGCTGCATGAAGGGCCGGGCCTTATCCAGAATGCTCGCGTAACCCTCGGAAGTGGCCAGAAAAGCGATCCGGTCTGAGGATTGCCGCGCGTTGTGGTAGGCATTGATGCAGTCGAAGAAGGTGTGTTTGACCTCAACGATCGGCACTCGCAAATGCTCACGCAGGACACTGGCGGTGCGGCCGCGACTGATGATCACGCTGACGCCATCGTCGATCAGGCCACGGGCCTTGAGGACGGCGTCGTGCTGCGCCGCCTCGACCACCGCCACGGACAGGCCGCGCTGATCAAGAATACCCTGCATCACCGACGTAAGGGTGCTGGAGGGAGAAATGACGGCGAGTGTGCTTTGCATGGACGAGCCCTGAAGAGTGCGATGCGCATTGCATCCTATTTCAGGATGAAATGGATTGAAATGATCTGCAATCAGCGCAGATAACCCGGAAAACGCCAACTCATTGTTTTAAAACAACTAACCCCGCCTATGCTGTTTTGGCACAGCCCTTGCTCCCTTCAAGTCAATAACAAAGACAATGAAGGACACACGGGATGGACATCACGTTTATTGGCTATGGCGAAGCTGCCTATCACATCAGCACCGGCCTGCGTTCCAGCGGCAACCTGCGTATCGGCGCCTACGACGCCAAGGTCAGCCCCGCGCTTGAACAACGCGCCGCGGACAATCAGGTCACCCTCTTCGACTCGCTGGAAACTGCCTGCAAGGGCGCCCGCTTTGTGGTGTGCCTGACCAGCGCCAGCAGTGCACTGAACATCGCCAGGACCGTTTTGCCGATGCTGGTTGCCGGGCAAACCTACGTCGACATGAACTCCGCAGCACCCACCGTCAAGCAAGCCATCGATCAATTGCCTCGTGCAGCGGGCGTGGATGTCTGCGACAGCGCGGTCATGGGTACCGTGCCCGGCAATAACCACAAGGTGCCCATGCTGCTGTCGGGTAGCGGTGCCGCCGCCTTTGCCGCTGCCTTTTCGCCGCTGGGCATGCGTCTGACCGTGCTCGACGCCGAGGCCGGCGCCGCATCGGCCATCAAGATGCTCAAGAGCGTGGTGATGAAAGGCCTGCCCCAGTTGCTGATCGAAGCCTTCCAGGCCGGCGAGCGCTTCGGTGTGCTCGACACGCTGGTGGCCTCTCTGGGCGACTCTTTGAACGGCAAGACGGTAGAACAACTGGCCAACACCTTCACCGCCCGGACCCTGATCCATGCCAAGCGGCGCAGTGCGGAAATGGACGACGTGGTCGCGACCCTCGAAGCGTCCGGGGTCGACGCCAGCATGTCCCGCGCCACCCAGAGCCAGCTGGACAAGCTGGCCGCCACCGACTGGGCGGAATTGCTCGGCCCTGGCGGCAGCGACATGGACTACCGCACCGCTATCACGCACCTGACCGCCACTCGCCGAGAACTGCCATGAACACTGAACATTACTTCCCGCTGCCGGAACTGATTGCCCAGGAACTTCTGGACCGTTTTCGCAAGCTCAGCCCGGCGCAACTGTGCGACGGCATGCAGAGCCTGGGAATCCCGCGCAATGGCGCGATGGACGCCGACCTGATGCCGCTGGATGAAAGCAAGATCATGCTCGGCACCGCCTACACCGTCGACACCGAAGACGGCGACAACTTTCCGATCCACGTCGCGGTGTATCAAGGGCAACCTGGCTACGTGCTGGTGGTGGCGGGCAAGGCCTATCCAGGCCGTGCCTACATCGGTGACTTGATGGCCGGTGCCGCACAGGCCGTGGGCTTGAGCGGCATGGTCATCGACGGCTGCGTGCGCGACAAAGTGCCCCTGGCCCAGCTGGACATCCCGGTTTATGCCAAGGGTTTCATGCAGCGCAGCCCTGGCAAGAAAGGCCCCGGCAAAATCAACGCCACCGTGACCTGCGCGGGTGTCGAAGTGGCCCCTGGCGACCTGGTCTTCGGCGATTACGACGGCGTGACGGTGGTGCCTCGCGCACGCCTGGTGGAGGTGCTGGAGGCTTCGGAGAAAAAAAGCGCCTACGAAAATCAGCGCCGTGAGGTGATCGACGAATACACTCGCTGCCGCGACCAGGGCCTGCCGTTGCCAGCCCTGGCTCCGGCCTGGGTCACCCAACTGCTCGAAGGTCAGTAACGCTCAAGCCTGTCCCCGGGGTGCCCTGCATCCCGAACTGCTGTGTTCACTATAAAAATAAAATGTGGAGTCGTTCAGATGCTGACAGTTCTGGGCTATTTGTTGATCACCTCGTTTCTGTTGCTGGTCATCAAGCAAAAACTTTCGCCGTTCACCGGTTTGATCGTGGTGTCCCTGGCCGTGGGGGTGATGGTGTGCCTGATCAATGGCGTACCGCTGGGCACCATCATGACCTGGGTGCGCGAGGGCCTCTTCTACTCGCAGAACGGAGCGGGCAAGGTCTCGCTGGGCACGGTCAACCCCACAGTGATGATCCTGTTCGCCGTGCTGTACTTCAGCCTGATGATGAACGTGGGGCTGTTTGATCCGCTGTGCACGTACCTGATCCGCAAGGCCAATGGCGATCCGCTGAAAATCATTCTGGTCACGGCTTTCACGTCCGCCGTGGTGACCCTGGACGGCGACGGCACGACCACCATCCTGATCATCACCACCGCCTTCCTGCCGTTGTACAAACAGATGGGCATGAAGCTGTCGAACCTGGCGATGCTGATTATCCTGCCCTGCGGGCTGGGCAACTGCTTGCCTTGGGGCGGGCCACTGGCGCGGGCCGCAGCGGTGTTGAATCTGGAGGTCAACACGCTGTTCGTGGCGATCCTGCCGATCCTCGGCGTGTCGTTCATCTACGTGTTTTTCATGGCCTACCTGATGGGCATCAAGGAGCGCAAACGCCTGGGCTTCGTCAAGGGTGAAAAGGTGATCGTGACCCCTGAGCAGATCGCCCAGATGGTGACGGTGATCGAGGATCACGACAAAGAACTCAAACGGCCGAAGCTGTTCCTGTTCAACCTGGCGCTCACCGTGGGCATGCTGGTGATCCTGATCGCGGGCTGGGCCAGTGGCGCAGTGGTCTTCATGCTCGGCACTGCCATCGCGCTGACGGTCAACTACACCGCCGTCGAACAGCGCGAGCGCATCACCGCCAATGGCGGCGACGCCGTGGCAGTGGCCTCCATCATCCTCGCCGCCGGGTGCTTTCTGGGGATCTTCAACGGCAGCGGGATGGCGGGCGCCGTCGCTGAACACATGGCCAGCCTGATACCCGATTCCATGGGCAGCCACACGGCGCTTATCTTCGCCTTCCTCGGCGCTCTGGCCTGCTACGCCCTGCCGGTGGATGCCTACTACTTCGGGATTCTGCCGGTGGTCGCGCCCATCGCATACAAGTTCGGCATCAGCCCTACCGAGATTGGCGTGGCCTCTTTCATGGGCCAGTCCTTGCGCTACGCCAGCCCGACCGTGGCCTGGCTGTTCCTGCTGATGAACCGCACAGAAATGACGTTCGGGGAATACCAGAAGGAGTTCTTCAAGTGGTCGATCCCGATGTTTTTCATCTTCTTGATCACGGCCATCGTGACCGGGCAATTGCCGATCGGCTGAGGCAGGACTCAAGCAACAATAAGTGAGGCAAGGCAGAGCGCCAAAGCAAAGATTTGGCGCTCTGCTGCGATGAACGTTTCACCCGTGCTCTGCGCCAAATCCCCCTCGCTTGACCGCCCTTCGAAATGCACTTGCCATACCACCTGACCGTGAATGCGCCTCACAACCCTGACGCAAATTACGGAACGCTATTTTATTTAAGCAGCCGCCCGATTGATTGCGTCCCGGCATTTCCCCTCCAAATACCCAAGACAGACAACCCACCCCGACAGATCCATGCCATTGCCGCCCTCGCCAATTCGTAACCAATCATGTATTTTGAAATGGCATTTCTAAATACCCAAATCAATTACAACAAAGGGCTACCCAAAGCCTGAACCTCCGGAGTCGCAATGAGCTTCTTCTGCGCACCACCGTCTGTTGAAACCACCGTCTTCACCCGGCTGCCTGACCATTTTCGCGCCCCTCGCCGCACGGCCTGGGCTGACGCGAATCGGCAAGGTCGGCTGATCGACTCTTTCCTGGAAGGGCCCTCCTTCGATCGGCACGGCAATCTGTACGTCACCGACATTCCCTACGGTCGAATTTTTCGCATTTCACCCGAGGGCCACTGGACCCTGGTCTGCGAATACGACGGCTGGCCCAACGGCCTGAAAATCCACCGCGATGGACGGATTTTCATCACCGACTACAAGCGCGGGATCATGGTGCTTGACCCTCAGAGCGGGAAAATCGAGCCCTTTCTTGAGTCAGCCGGCTCTGAAGGTTTCAAGGGCGTCAACGATCTGGTGTTCTCGCCAACCGGCGATATGTACTTCACCGATCAGGGCCAGACGGGCCTGCAGGACCCCTCCGGGCGGGTCTACAAGCTGGACACGGCCGGCAACCTGACGTGCCTGATCAACACCATTCCCAGCCCGAACGGCATTGTCTTCGACCCCGCACTGAATCACCTGCTGGTCGCAGTGACCCGCGCCCAACAGATCTGGCGAATCCCCCTCGGCAACGGCTCGATCATCAGCAAGGTGGGCGTGTTCGCTCAATTGCACGGTGGTCTCGGCGGCCCCGACGGTCTTGCGCTGGACGCCGAAAGCAACCTGTACATCGCGCACACCGGCTTCGGATCGGTATGGCGGCTTTCCAGAGTGGGCGAACCCTTGCAGCGGATCATTTCGTCTGAAGGCATCAGCAACACCAACCTGGCGTTTGGTGGCCCCGCCAACCGAACCCTGTTCATCACCGAATCAGAAACCGGCTCCATCCTGCAGACCCCGGCAGCGGTGCCCGGCCTGGCCATGTATTCCCACAGTTGAAGCAGACGCAGTCCACACCCACAACAACAATGACAAAGAAGTGACGACATCATGCACAGTCAAAACCCAACGCTTCCCCCGTTGACAGATGCTGAAAGTGAAAAGCTCCTGCGCCGTATCATGCTGCGCATCCTGCCATTCATTTTTGCCTGCTATGTCATCAGCTACCTTGACCGCACCAACGTCGGCTTTGCCGCCATCAGCATGAACAAGGACCTGGGCCTGACGGCCACCATGTTCGGCTGGGCCGCAGGCTTGTTCTTCTTCGGCTATTTCATTTTCGAAATACCCAGCAACCTGCTGATGCAGCGTTTTGGCGCTCGCGTCTGGATTGCCCGGATCATGATCACCTGGGGGCTCATTTCCATGGGCACCGCGTTCGCGACCGGCCCGGTCAGCTTCAGCATCATGCGCTTCTTGCTGGGCGTCGCTGAAGCCGGTTTCACGCCGGGGGTGTATCTGTATTTCACCTACTGGTTCCCCGGTAAATGGCGAGCCAAAGCCACCGCAGCGTTTCTGCTCGGCATCCCGACGGCCAACATTTTCGGCTCCCCGCTGTCGGGCTGGCTGCTGGAAATGCATGACATCCTGGGCCTGAAGAACTGGCAGTTCCTGTTGGTTGTCGAAGCGATTCCCGCCGTATTGCTCGGGATTGCGTGCCTGTTCGTGCTGGTCGACAACCCGGCGAAAGCCAAGTGGATGTCCGCCCGTGAGAAATCCTGGCTCAGCGACCGCCTGACTCAGGAACAACAAGCCATCAGCGCCACTCATGGCAGCACCCTCAAGAGCGCGCTGACCAACCCGAAGGTGTTCACCCTGGCCGCGATCAACTTCTGCTGCATCGTCGGCTCGGTCGGTATTGGTATCTGGATGCCACAGATCATCAAAAGCCTGGGCATGCAAAACAGCACCGTCGGCCTGATTGCCGCGCTGCCTTATATTCTGGGTGCTGTGACGATGACGATCTGGTCCCGGCTGGCCAACCGCAGCAAACAGCGCCTGCCGTACGTGGTCAGTGCCCTGGCGTTTGCAGCGCTGTCGTTGGTGGCTGCCGCGTTGATCGACAATCCGGTGCTGAAAATCACCAGCCTGGCCTGTGCGGTCGCCAGCATCCTGGCGTTTCAAGCCACGTTCTGGGCGATCCCGTCGACCATTCTCACCGGGCGTGCCGCTGCCGGCGGGTTGGCACTGATTGTGTCGATCGGCAACCTCGGCGGCTTCGCGGGCCCGTTCATGATCGGCCTGATCAAGGATGCAACCCAGAGCTACTCAGGGCCCTTCTATGCCGTGGCTGCCATCCTGGCGGTGGGCACGTGCCTGATGCTGTGGCTGGGTGATCCGGCACGTCGTCGGCCTGTCAGTCAATCCGCCGCAGCCGCCCCGCTCCCGCAGAACCCTTGAGCTAACGCCTGGCCGCCCAGTAGCGGTCAGCAATGAAAAACACCAGCAACAGCGCGCCCGTCACCCCCAGGGTGGCGGGCGCGCCCATGAACGCCGCACTCAGCCCCGCCAATAGACCGCCGATGGCTTCAAAGCCGAATCGCATCGAGATGTAGAACGCCACGACCCGCCCCCGCAGGGCTGCGGGCGCCTGGCTCTGCAGCAGCATGTTGCTGCTGACGTTGCTGGCGGTGATGCCAAACCCCACCAGCGCCAGCAGGCCAAGCGCGCCTGCCAATGGCACATTCAAGGCCATGCCCAGCATCGCCACCGAACAGCACAGAACCGCAGCGGTGATGAAGGTGCCCAGCCGGTTGAGCGTCCCGCCCAAGGCCAGCATTAACGTCGAAACGAACGCCCCGGCGCCTGCAGCTCCCCACAACCAACCCAGGGTCTGCGCATCTCCGCCATAGACAGACTTGGCCAGAATCGGCAGCAGCACCGCGTAGTTCGAAGCCAGCAGATTGACGACCACCACACCGATCATCAAACGGCGAACATCAGCCGTGCGCCAGATATAGCTCAAGCCTTCCTTGAACACTTGCCCTGTGGAACCGCTGGCTTTGGCCACAGCCGCCACGCGGGTTTTGATCAGGCTCACCAGCAACAGGCCGAAGGCAATCGAGGTCATGAAAAAGCACGCACCTTCACCACTGACCGTGATCAGAAAACCCGCCAGCGGTGGGCCAATGAAGCGAGCCGCGTTGATCAGCATGGCGTTCAGGGCCAATGCATTGGGGAGGTCGGCGGGCTCGCTGACAAAGCTGCTGATCAGGGCCTGACGCAGCGGCGTTTCCACCGCGTTGAGCAGCCCCAGCAGAACGGCCATGACAATGACCACGGTTTCGTCTATCCAGCCCAGCCAGGCGAGGATGGCAAGGGTCAGCGATTGCCCGGCCAACAGGGCCTGGGCAATGATCAGCAGACGACGTTTGTCATGCCGGTCGATCCAGGCCCCGGCCAGTGGGCCGACCACCAATTGTGGCGCGAGGGTCAGGAATGTCAGCAGGCCCAGCAGGAATGCCGAGCCGGTGAGGTGGTAAGCCAGCCAGGAAAGCGCAACCTGCTGCACCCATTTCCCCAAGGTGGAAATGGCCTGGCCAGCAAAATAAATCTGGAAGTTTCGATGCGCCAGGGCTCTGACTGGAGCGGGCCAGCGCTTCGAAACGGGCGGATGGGAAGACGACATCAGAACCTCACATTAAGGCCCCACGCGATCGTCTTCTACCAACAACGGTGATCGTGCGCGAGAGGCACGATACGCCTGCTCATTCGGGGAGCAGACAGCCTTTCTTTTTCAGGGATTCGAGGACCCACGAACGGTCGTTTTCACCCTTGGCAATCTGATCGAGCTGCTTCTGCTCGGCATGATGCTTGGCAGAGGCGCGGTCGTAGACTTCCGCTACGTGGTCGTAAGGTACACACAGCAGGCCGTCGTCGTCACCTATCACCAGATCGCCCGGCTCAATCACCATACCGTCGATAGCGATCGGCACGTTGATTTCTCCAGGGCCATCCTTGTAAGGACCACGGTGCGAAATACCCGCCGCGAACATCGGGAAATCACCGGCGCCGATGCTGGCCGCGTCGCGGATCGCGCCATTGATGACAATCCCCGCCACACCGCGTTTGACAGCGTAGGCCACCATCATTTCACCAATCAGGGCATTGCTCAGATCGCCGCCTGCGTCGACCACGATCACATCCCCAGGCTCGGCGATATCGATCGCGTAATGCAGCATCAGATTATCGCCAGGCCGCGCTTTGACCGTCAGCGCCGGGCCTGCCAACACACCCGCGCGGTGCATGGGCCGCAGCTTGGCGCCACCGGCGGTCATGCGGTTCATCGAGTCGCTGACGTTGGCCACCGGCACATCGCGGTAACGATTGACCCACTCCAGGCTGACTTTCCGGGCTGCTTTGAGGACACGAAATCCGATTGTCATGTGGCATTTCTCTCTTGAAATTATGGGATGCCGCCGGGTATCACCTAGCTATTTACAGAATGGCATTTCATTATTCGCGAATCAATAGCCTTTTACCGAACTGATTAACAGCTCATCGAATTTTAATTTCAGCATATTGCAACGGCGTTTCGTTATGTTAGTGTTTCAATCAACGACGGGGCAGAGACCCTTGCCGCTAACGACGCCAATAAGAACAAGGTACCGATCATGACCCGCAAAATTCTCCTGACAGGCCCCGTGCTTGCGGCCGACGCAATGGCGTTCGCCGCCTCGCAAGACATTACGATTATCCCCACAACGCCCTACCTGCCAGCCGAAGAGCTGACTGCAATCATCCAGAAGGAACAGCCAGACGCGATCATCGTGCGTCAGGGCAAGCTGACCCGGGACATGATCCAGGCCTCGGCCAACTTGAAAATCATCGCCAAGCATGGCGTTGGCTACGACACCATCGACATCCAGGCCGCCGCCGACCACGGCGTGCCCGTGACCATTGCCCTGGGTGCCAACGCGCAATCGGTGGCCGAGCATGCCTTCGCACTGATGTTCAGCGTTGCTCGCCAAACCGCTGCGCTGGATGCCCGGATGCGTGCCGGTCACTGGGACAAGGCCACCGCCAATGGCACCGAACTGTTCGGCAAGACGCTGGGGCTGGTGGGCCTGGGTTCGATCGGCAGCATCCTGATGGACCTGGTCGCCCCGCTGCGCATGACGGTGAAAGTGTTTGACCCGTATCTGAAAACGCTGCCGGAGCGCGACTACGTCGAACGCGAAACCGATTTCGACCACTTGCTGGCCACTAGCGATATCATCAGCCTCCACTGCCCCCTGACGGATGACAATCGCAACCTGTTTGGCCGCGATCAGTTCAAGCGCATGCGCTCAACCAGCATTCTGATCAACACCGCGCGCGGCGAGCTGATCGACACTGCAGCGTTGGTGCAGGCACTGACTGACGGCGATATTTCGGGGGCTGGCCTGGACACGTTCAACCCTGAACCACCTCCTGCCGACAGCCCGCTGTGGAGCCTGCAGAACCTGGTTGCCACGCCCCATGTGGGCGCCAACACCACGGATGCACGGGACCGCGTCGGCCTGTTGGCGGTGCAGCAAATCGTCAAGGTCTGGCAGGGTGCCGAGCTTGATCCGCGCTGCGTGGTCAACCGCCAACTGTTGGGCAACTGAAGCCTGATTAGCCTGAGCCAGGGTTGACGATCAACCTTGCGCTCAACCGAACAGCGTTTCTCCAGAAAAATAATCACAGGAGAGCACCAATGGCCCTCGCTCAACCATCACCCCAAGTCAGCGACCTGGAACGGCTCACCATGAAGCGGGTCGCCTGGCGACTGCTGCCGTTTCTGATCCTGTGCTACCTGATTGCAATCATCGACCGTGGCAACATCGGCATGGCATCGCTGCAGATGAACCAGGACCTGGGCCTGACCCCAGCCATCTTCGGTTTCGCCAGCAGCCTGTTTTTCTTCTCCTACTTTTTGGTAGAAGTGCCCAGCAACCTGGCGCTGCAGCGTTTCGGCGCGCGGATCTGGATTGCCCGGATCATGGTCACCTGGGGGATTATTTCCGCCGGGACGGCATTCGTCACAGGCGCAAACTCCCTGTATGTCATGCGTTTTCTGCTCGGCGCCGCTGAAGCGGGCTTCTTCCCTGGCGTGTTGCTGTACCTCACTTACTGGCTGCCCTCGGCGTACCGGGCACGCATGGTTGCCATCTTCATGGTCGCCATTCCCGGCGCCAATTTCATCGGCTCGCCCCTGTCCGGGCTGCTGCTGAGCCTGGATGGCTGGATGGGCATGCGCGGCTGGCACTGGCTGTTCATCCTCGAAGGTATCCCCGCCGTCCTGCTGGGCATCGCGTGCCTGTTCGTGCTGACCGACAAACCCGATCAGGCGAAATGGTTGAGCGACGAGCAGCGCCACTGGCTGGTCAATAAACTGGCCGAAGAGCGTCAGCGCAAGACCAACATCGGCCATATCTCGCTGTGGAAACTGCTCAAGCACAAAGACATCTGGGTGCTGGCGCTGGTCTACTCCGGGGCATCGGCAGCGGGCAGCACCATGAGCATCTGGGCCCCGCAGCTGCTGAAGACCTTTGGCCTGTCGAACATGGAAATCGGCCTGGTCAACGCCATTCCCTACGGGATCGCATCCGTGGCCATGATCATCTGGGGACGCAGCTCGGACCGAACCGACGAGCGCCGCTGGCACACCTCGCTCACCTTGCTGCTGATCACGGCAGGCCTGCTCCTGGCTTCGGTCACCTCCTCACTGCCTGCAACCGTGGTGCTGCTGAGCATGGTGCTGATCGGTGCCTATTCCATGAAAGGTCCGTTCTGGGCGCTGGTGTCCGGTTGGTTATCTTCGTCGACAGCCGCTGCGGGACTCGCCGCCATCGGAGCCCTGGCCAACTTGATCGGGGGTGGCGTGATGGTCAACGTCTACGGCGCCATCCATGGCGCAACCGGGAGTTACGCCCTGGCCATGCTGCCGTTGGCTGCACTGTGTGCGGCAGGGGGTGTGATGGTGCTGGTGATGGGCCGCAAACGTCTGAAACAGGAAGGCGCCGAAGCTGAACCCACATAAGACACGCTGCTTAGCCTGATACCCAACGCCACGCGCTTGATGAAAGCCCGTGGCGTTGTTGCATGAATGCCCTGCACTCTTCTGGCATCTCGGCTGCGCTGGAGGTTTTTCAACCTTCAGACGAGCTTAGCTGACCGCTTCAGTGCTCCCCGCTTCTGCGGCTTGCCGGTCGCTGCGCAGCGTTTTGCCGCCCAGGCTGCGCATCAGGTCATCGGCCACTTCCGAGAAAATCTTGCTCAGGCGCTTGGCATGTTCCTCGGTCAAGCGGCTGGCCGGACCGGACACCACCAACGCACCGATCAACTCCTGAATAGGGCCGTAGATCGGCAGGGCCATGGAGGCTGCGTGCGGATCAGTGGCGCCACAGGAAAAGATAGGATCGAGCCCCTTTCGCGCTTCTTCATAGGGGGTACGCAATGCTTGAGCGCCTGCTGCGCTGTCCATGGGCCGCATATCGCCAGGCTGCAGATGCAGCCGCAGCCGATGGGGCGAGTTGACCCTGTACTGGCAGAGCCGGTAAGCCCCGTGCCGGACGTAAAATGACGCAGTCTCGCCGGTTTCTTCGGTCAGGCGATGCAAGCGGGGCATCACATGGCGCTCAAGATCAAGCGCTTCCTGATACACCGCATTGAGCCGCATCACCTCACTGGCGAGCATGTACCGACCATCGGCAAGACGAGTGACAAGGCCATAGGTTTCCAGTGAAACCATCAAACGCATGATGGTGCTTTTGATCAAGTCCGTGCGCTCAACCAGCTCAACCAGACTCAATGCCGTGTCGCCCACCTGGAATGCAGTCAGAACGGTCAACACCCGATCAGCGGAAGCTACGCCGTTAACCGCAGGTCTTGGACGCGTTTTAACCATCGGATACTCCTTAGCGTTGATAGGCTCGAAACACCGAGCGAATGAGCGGGCATTATCAGCCAGCCAGACCCGGATCGCCACTGCGCGCGATATCAGGCGCCCTCACCTTGCGCCGTTCCCGGTATCCATGGCCTAGTCAAAGAGCTGCTTTTTGGCCCTTTGGCCTGGTACGTGGCGGCGATAAGGTTGCTTCACCGAATGCACAACCGCAGCGGTCCAACCCACTTGCGAAGGAACACACCTCATGTCTCAACGTCTCGACTACTTCAAGCTGGCCCCCGATGTCGCAGGCAAGTACATGGAGCTGACCCAGCTTCTGCACAAAAAGCCGTTTCTGGCAGAAGTGGGGCACCTCGTCACACTGCGCGCTTCCCAGATCAATGGCTGCGCGTTCTGCGTGGACATGCACGTCAAGGAAGCCAAAATCCACGGCGAGCGTGAATTGCGCCTGCATCACGTCATCGTCTGGCAGGAATCGACGTTGTTCTCGGCCCGCGAACGCTGCGCGCTGGAGTGGACCGAAGCCCTGACTCGCCTGGCGCCGGGTGGTGTGCCGGACGCGATCTACAACAGCGTGCGCGAGCACCTGTCCGATGCAGAACTGACGGAGTTGTCGTTCCTGATCATCTCCATCAATGGCTGGAACCGGCTGAGCGTTGCGTTCCAAGCCATACCCGGCTCGGCAGACAAGCTCTACGGGCTGGACCGCGCCGATCTTCACTAAGCGTCGTCAGAGGATGCAGCCACGCCCATCAATCCAGTAATCGAGCGATGCGTGTGGCGATGTCCGTCGCCATCTGCGCGTCTCTGACATTGGTAAAGCCCATCAGCAAACCCTGCCGCGCGGGCATTTCCCGGTACCAGCCCGACAACGCCTGCACGGCAAGGCCCGCTTGAACGGCGCGTTCAGCAATGACGCGGTCCTGCAGGCCATCGGCCAGGCTCGCCAGCACGTGCATGCCGCCAGCGCGCAACTCAAGTGGCATGCGCGTCGCCAGCTGTGCCGTCAGCGCATCACTGAGCAACGCCCGGCGATGGGCGTAGAGGCTGCGCATTTTCTTCAAATGACGCGCGAAATGCCCTTCTTCGATGAAGGCCGCCGTGGTGCGCTGCAAGAGTTGCGGGCAGTGATTGTGCAGCGCATCGGCCACTTGGGCGAAGTGCCCAACCTGCTCGTTGGGCACCACCAGATAGGCCAGGCGCAAACCGGGGATCAACACTTTGCTGAACGTGCCGGTATAGAGGACGCGCCCCTGGGTGTCGAGACTCTTCAACGCCGGCAAAGGCCGCCCGACATAACGGTACTCGCTGTCGTAATCGTCCTCGATAATCCAGCTTTGCTGCTGACTGGCCCACGCCAGCAGTGCCTGACGGCGCGGCAATGACAGGGAAACACCCAAGGGGCTCTGGTGCGACGGAGTCACCACCGCAAAACGCGCATCGGCAGCTCGTTCGATGCCCACTTCCACCTGCATGCCTTGCTGGTCCACCGGGACAGGGATCAGTTCGTGGCCGGTCTCCTCCAGGTATCGCCGGGCGATGAAATAGCCGGGGTCCTCGAACCAGCCGCGATCCCCGGCCTTCAGCACACTGCGCGAGATCAGCTCCAGGCACGCGCGATAGCCCGCACAAATGAACACCTGATCAGGCCCGCAGGCGATGCCACGGGAAATGCCCAGGTAGCGCGCAACAGCCGTGCGCAGCCGTTCATCACCCTGGGGGTTGGGATACACCATGCCGTCCAGCCCGCTCTGCGCAATGGCCCGGCTGGCCAGCCGCGTCCAGGTCTTGCGCGGGAACGCATCCAGCGCAGGCAACCCCATCTGCAACGGCAGCGGCGTCTGCCCCGTGTGTGCACTGACAGACGCAATGGGCGCCGACGCAGGGGCTGGCGGCATGGCGGGATGCGCGGACAGCTGAGGGCAGACGATCGTACCGGCAGGGCCCCGCGCCTGGAGATAGCCTTCACCGATTAACAATTGATAAGCCATGTCCACCGTACCGCGCGCCAGATTCAGCTCCGAGGCCAACGCCCGTACTGACGGGACACGGTCACCGGGCTTCAACTGACCTGTGGCAATCGCATCCCGGTAGCGTTCGTAAAGCTGGCGGTAAATCGGGGCTGCGCCTTCCTGAGTCGCCTGCATCTTGATCTCCTGAAGTCGGCTCATGGCCCATCCATCGACGTGATTCTTGGCACTATGGCCTGCCCCGCTCACACCCTACTCTGAGTGCTCATTCGCTGAGGCCTGAACCGTGACGACTATGCCAGACTTTCGCTACCTGATGAACGCAGCCGAGCTGGGCAGTGCGTTCGAGTTGATGCACGAACTGCGCCCTCACCTCAACGACCGCACTGCTTTCGTCGATCAGCTGACCCGACAAGCCGGGCAGCACTATCGCCTGCTCGGGGCCTGGCTTGAAAACGAACTGGTGGGGCTGGCCGGGTTTCGCACCCTTGAAAACCTGCTGTATGGGCCGTTTATCTACGTGGACGATCTGGTGGTCGCCGCGTCGCATCGTGCCCATGGAGTGGGTGCACAGTTGCTCGACGCAGTGCGAAGCCAGGCCAAGGTCCAGGGATGCGCGCATCTGGTGCTCGACACCGGCCTGCACATGCCGCTGGCGCAGCGGTTTTACTTTCGCGAAGGGCTGCTCGCCAAGGGCATGCATTTCGTACAACCCCTGCACGAGGACACGACCCATGCCTAAGATCCTGCTGATCAACGCAAGCCCACGCCCGGAAACGTCGGCGGGTTACCGCCTGGCAAACGAACTGGCCGAGCAATTGAGCGCGCAACAGTCAGGCTGGGGGGTGACCCGAAGGGACCTGCATCAAACCCCACTCGCCCCGCTGGACGCAGCCTATGCCAATGCACTGACCCGTCGCACCCCCGAGACCGAGCCGGTGTTCATCACTTCGCAAGCCTTGATCAACGAGGTCGAGCGCAGCGACTTGCTGCTGATCGCCACACCGATGCACAACTTTACGGTGCCCGCGTCACTCAAGCTGTGGATCGACCATGTGGTACGGATCGGCCGAACCTTTGCGGTCACACCCGATGGCAAAGTCGGCCTGCTCGCAGACCGACCGGTTTACGTGATTGTCAGCTCCGGCGGCCTGCATCAGGGCCCACAGGCTGGCCAGCCTGACTTTCTCTCGCCGTACCTGCGCCACGTGCTGCATACCATTGGCCTGTCCACGGTGCGGTTTATCTATCTGCAGGGTCTGGTGGCTGGCCCGGACCGGGTGGATGCCGAGTGCGAAGCGGCGCGGCGCGAGTTGTTGACTGATCCGCTGTTTCAGGGGTTTGCCTGACGTGGCGCTGTTCGCAGCCTTCAGCAGTTTCTTGAATGTCTGCTGCCTCAGCGAATCGAAGCATGCGCCTTGAATCGAGTAGCAACAACAGCATCCGGGTGCTGCTGAGTCAGGACGGAACCAGACTCAGCAGCGCCCAAGTTCGGTGTTGGCAACCGATTCAAGGCGCAACGCTTTGATTTGTAGAGGTATCGGACAGACCGCTTTCGCAGCCTTCGGCAGCTCCTACAGGTCGTGCACGACTTCAGATACACCTCGATCCTGTAGGAGTTGACCGAGGTTACGAGGGCTGCGAACCGCTTTTGCTTGTCCTGCCACGATTTCACAGACGACGCAAAATGCGCGTCGGGAGGGTGAACGCCAGCGCAGAGGTTTTGGTTACTTTTGGCACCAAAAGTGACCCGGCCGTCAGGACGGAACCAGACTCAGCAGCGCCCAAATTCGGTGTTGGCAATCGATTCAAGGCGCAACGCTTTGATTTGTAGAGGTATCGGACAGACCGCTTTCGCAGCCTTCGGCAGCTCCTACAGGTCGTGCAGTACTTCAGATACACCCCGATCCTGTAGGAGTTGACCGAGGTTACGAGGGCTGCGAACCGCTTTTGCTTGTCCTGCCACGATTTCACAGGCGACGCAAAATGCGCGTCGGGAGGCTGAGTGGAGGTGCCGTGGGGTGGGTCGCTCGGCATGGATGCCGAGCGAGCGCCGTTGGGCCATGGATGGCCCGTCGGCGCGTGCCCGCCCCACGGTGCCGGAGCGAAGGAACCGCCGCGAAGCGGGGGCCGTACGCCAGCGCAATGGTTTTGGTTACTTTTGCCAAAACAAAAGTGACCCGGCCGTCAGGACGGAACCTGACTCAGCAGCGCCCGGATGCTGTGTTGGCAATCGATTCAAGGCGCAACGCTTTGATTTGTAGAGGTATCGGACAGACCGCTTTCGCAGCCTTCGGCAGCTCCTACAGGTCGTGCACGACTTCAGATACACCCCGATCCTGTAGGAGCTGTCCGAGGTTACGAGGGCTGCGAACCTTACAAACCCGGCTCTGACAGCCGCTGATGGTCATCTGGAAAACGGCCCAGCGGTTGCGGCAAGAGGTGCACTGAACCGCTGATTGCGCAGTCGCTCGAGAGTGGCCACAGCTTTGTAACGGGCTTTGACACTGCCGGGCGTGGATCAAGGTTCAGGGTTCCGTTCGCCCGCCAAGCGAGCACTTAAACCACTCAAAGCAACCTTAAAATGCCAGAATCTCCTCACTTGTTACTTTTGGAGGTAAAAATGCTTCGCGCGTTTGAACGATGGCTCGACCCCTTCCCGCCCGATGAAGTGCCGCCACCGCCCGATGGCCTGGCGCGTTTTCTGTGGGCCTGCACCCGGGGCGCCCGTGGTTATATCCTCGCGCTGGCGCTGCTCAGCGCCGGGGTGTCGATTTACGAAGCCTGGCTGTTTTCCTTTCTCGGGCAGGTCGTGGATTTGCTGTCGAGCTGGCAGGCTGGCGGCGACACCGGTGCCCAGGAAAGCCGCGTGCTGTGGGGCGTTGGCATCCTGCTGGTGACCAGTATCGGGCTGGTCGCGTTGCGCACGATGGTTCAGCACCAGGTCCTGGCGATCAACCTGCCTCTGCGACTGCGCTGGGATTTCCATCGGCTGATGCTGCGCCAAAGCCTGTCGTTTTTCTCCGATGAATTCTCCGGCCGGGTCACCACCAAGGTGATGCAGACCGCACTGTCGGTTCGTGAGGTGCTGTTCACCCTCATCGAGATCGCGCCGGGGATCGGGGTGTACTTCATCGCGATCATTGCACTGGCCGGCGGTTTTGACCTGCGACTGATGTTGCCCTTCCTGGCCTGGGTGGCGCTATTCGGCCTGGCCATGATGTACTTCGTGCCGCGTCTGGGCAAAGTCGGGCAAGAGCAGGCCAATGCCCGCTCATCAATGACCGGGCGCATCTCCGATGCCTACACCAACATCACCACGGTGAAGCTGTTCTCCCACTCCAAACGTGAAGCGCACTTCGCCCGCGCGGCCATGGAAGACTTCAAGGTCACCGGGTTTCGCCAGATGCGGCTGGTCAGCCAGTTCGAGATCGTCAACCAGGCTCTGGTGGTCGGTCTGATCATGGGTGCAGGCGGTTATGCCCTGTGGCTGTGGCACCAGGGTCAGGTCGGCACCGGCGCGGTGGCGGCGATTACCGCCATGGCGCTGCGCATCAATGGCATGTCGCACTGGATCATGTGGCAGATGACCTCTCTGTTCGAGAGCATCGGCACGGTCCAGGACGGCATGGCCACCTTGACCCGTGGCCCCAAGGTGCAGGATGTGCCGGATGCAAGCGCGCTGGTGACCACCGGCGGCGAAGTAACGTTCGACAATGTCAGCTTCAACTACAACGGCGAGCGCCAGGTGCTCGATGGCTTGAGCCTGAGCATCCGCCCCGGTGAAAAGATCGGCCTGGTGGGCCGCTCCGGCGCGGGCAAATCCACGCTCATCAACCTGCTGCTGCGCTTCTATGACGTCGACAAAGGCGAGATTCGCATCGATGGGCAAAACATCGCCCATGTCAGCCAGGACAGTCTGCGCAGTGCCATCGGCATGGTCACTCAGGACACGTCTTTGCTGCACCGCTCCATACGCGACAACATCGCTTATGGCCGACCCGATGCCACCGACGAGCAAATCCGCAGCGCCGCCGCCAGCGCTCAGGCCGATGGCTTCATCAGCCAGTTGAGCGACAAGCAAGGTCATAGCGGTTACGACACTCTGGTGGGTGAGCGCGGCATCAAGCTGTCGGGTGGTCAGCGTCAACGCGTTGCCATTGCCCGGGTCATGCTCAAGAATGCCCCGATCCTGCTGCTTGACGAGGCCACCAGTGCGCTGGACTCGGAAGTCGAAGTCGCCATCCAGGAAAGCCTCGATCACATGATGAAGGGCAAGACCGTGATCGCCATCGCCCACCGGCTCTCTACGATTGCCGCCATGGACAGGCTCATCGTGATGGATGACGGACGCATCATCGAGCAAGGCACCCACGCCGAGTTGCTGGCCAAGAACGGCACCTATGCGCGACTGTGGCATCACCAGAGCGGCGGGTTTCTCGGGGAGGATCAGGGCGTAGCCGAGGTCGCGGAGTAGGCATTTACACCGGGCCAATACAAAGGAAGATAACGGAGGCAGTCATGGAAAAAGTCATCAGGCTCGCAACCCCGGCAGACATTACTGCCCTATTTGATATACGAACCAGCGTTCGGGAAAACCACCTGTCTCATGATCAGTTAGCGCAGAGGGGTATTACTCCAGAATCCATACGACAGGCCATTTCAGACGCTCCGTGCGCCTGGGTTGCCGAGGTCGATGGTATTGCCGCAGGTTTTTCCATGGCAGACAGTGAGGAAGGCTGCGTGTTTGCGGCTTTCGTTCTTCCTGAGTTCGAAGGGCACGGACTGGGGCGCCGCCTGATGGATAAGGCCGAGGCGTTCCTGTTTCAGCACCATCAGACGATCTGGCTGGAAACCGCCGAGGCAAGCCGCGCGAATGGCTTTTATCGAAACCTCGGCTGGCAGCCCGTGGAGCGTTTGCCGGAAGGTGATATTCGCTTTGAAAAGTGCCTCAGTTCGGGTTGACCCACCCCTTGATCACTCAAGACTGCTGCACATTCGTTTCATGTACCCATCACAGCCAGGCGTTCTCATGACCTACCTTGCCTCGTTGCTGCTCGACATCCCCGGCGTAGAACACGGTTTCGAGACTTCTGCGAATTCGACGCTGCCAGAAGGTACACATTACTGCACTCAGGCTCATGGGAGCGTCATCGTGGATGCTAACCCTCCGGTTCGAGATGAGCGCCCTGTCGCCGATGCGTTGTTTTCAAGAGGCACGCAGGAGGCGGTAGCCGTCATCACTGCTGATTGTTTACCAGTGCTGATCGCGTCGATTGATCGACCCTTTGTAGCGGCGGTCCATGCCGGATGGCAGGGTGTAAAAGCTGGCGTCCTTGCTAATGCCTTGAACCGTTTCGAGAAAGAAGGCGCAGCGCTTGCCGGTCTGCGAATAGCGATAGGCCCCTCCATCGGGCCTTGTTGCTATGAGGTGAGCAGGGAATTCGTCGAGGGCATTGAACAAGTCGATGGTCATCTCTGGCAAAACGACTGCCCTCCCTGGACCTCCCACAGAATTCCACCCGTGAGTACACCATGGGTAAAACCTGATGCCACACATAATCAAGCCTGGTTTGATCTGCGCAGATATGCGTTACATAAGTTAATGGGAAGTGGTGCGGGCCGTGACCAGATCCAGGTACTTGAACACTGTACTTATTGCTCTGCCCCCGATCTGGGCAGCTACCGGCGAAGGTGCCATCGGGACGAACCCTAGACCTTCCAGTATTCCTGGATAAAGCATCACGGTTAGACCCGGACTCTTCCTTATTCACGCACAAACGCCAATACCCGCTCCAGCATCCGGTCGCAGGCATTCAGTTGCTCCAGGCTGATGAATTCATCCGGTTTGTGCCCCTGCTCCATGCTGCCCGGTCCGCACACCACTGTCGGGATGCCGGCCTGGTCAAACAACCCGCCCTCGGTGCCGAATGCTACGGTGCCGTATTCCCGTGAGCCACAGAACTGCGCCACCCACTCAGCCGCCTGGCTCTCGGGGGACGTCGCCAATCCTGGATAGCTGGACAGCTCGCTGATGCTGATTGCCGATTGCGCGCTCACCGCCTGCATCGCGGGCAGCAGGGTGTGTTCAGCGTAGCGACGCAGCGCATCAGCCACTTGCCAAGGATCCTGAGCCGGAATCGCCCGTACTTCAAAATCAAAGCTGCAATCCTGCGGCACGATATTGAGCGCCTTGCCGCCGCTGATCACACCGGTCTGCACCGTGGAAAACGGCGGATCAAAACGCGGGTCGAGGTGCGCTGGGGCCTTGAGCCCTTCGCCGAGCTGCACCAGTTCGCTGATCAGACGCGCCGCGTACTCGATGGCATTGACCCCCGAGGGCGCATAGGCCGAATGGCACGCTGCGCCGTGCACGTCGCAGCGCATGGCCAGCTTGCCTTTGTGGCCCAAAACAGGCTTGAGCTCGGTGGGCTCGCCGATCACACACAGCAGCGGCTTGACCGGTTGCGCGTGAAAGCGCTCGATCAACGTGCGCACGCCGAGGCAGCCGACCTCTTCGTCATAGGACAGGGCGATATGCACCGGCATGCGCAACGGCGCCTCCACCAGCGCGGGCACCAACGCCAGCACGCAGGCGATATAGCCCTTCATGTCCGCCGTGCCACGGCCATACAACCGACCGTCTTTTTCCGTCAGGTCGAACGGGGCCACGCTCCAGCGCTGGCCGTCCACCGGGACCACGTCGGTGTGCCCGGACAACACAATACCCGGCACGTCGGCCGGGCCGATGGTCGCCAGCAGGTTGGCCTTGCTTTTGTCGTCGTTGAACACCAGTTCACAGGTCACGCCGCAGCCCTGCAACCAGGTGCGCACGAAGTCGATCAGGGCCAGGTTGGATTCGCGGCTGGTGGTGTCGAAACGCACCAATTGCGCCAGCAGATCGAGGCTGCTATTCATCGGTCGTCCCCCGGCACCGCATAGCCCGGAGCACTCTGCGGGTTGAGGGCGCGGTCGATGTAGTCCTGCAGTTGCGGGTGATAGGCCTGCCACAGCCGGTCGACTGCCCCGATCGGGTCTTCATCGGCCCAATCCACCCGCAGGTTGACGATGGGCCAGGACACGGCGTCGACCACCAGCAGCGCAGCCGAATGCACCGGCCCCGCCTCGCCGCCTGCGGCCACAGCGGCGTGCATCGCTGCCAGCAGACGGTCAGCCAGGTGCCCCGATGCTTGCTCGAAGGCTCGTACCATGGCCCCGATCACACCCGGATTGGCCAGCATATTCCCCGCTGCCACGCATTGCTCGCCGCTGACCGCCGCGTGAATGCCCAGGGTCTGGGCGCCACTGAAATGCGCGGTGCGGCCCAGATGATCAATCACCGTCACCTGGCGATAGTCACTGTGGGGCTGCTCAGCGAACACCGCCGCCAATGCCTCGTCAGGCGCAAGGCCCTCCTCCAACAGATCAAGAACGCCTGGCCCCAGGCTCGGCAGCGTGATGTTCTGCGACGCCACCGCGCCCACCCCCGCCCGCAACCACGGGCAACGCGCGCCCACGGCAATACTCGACGAACTGATCGCGATGCCCAACTGGCCGGTCTCGGCGCAACGGGCGACAACGGAAAAAGTCATGGGCAGCCCTCAGTCGAGTACCGACGCATCGGCGTCGATCATCATTTGCTTCATCTCTTCAAAATGCCGGCACGAGAAGTCGGTAATCCCTTCCCAGGCCCGCGCGGTTTTCTCCGCCACCTCATCAGACAGCACCCGCAGCGGCTGCCCGGTGGACCAGGCCGTGACGAGAATCTGGCAGGAACGCTCCAGGGTCCAGATATCGTCGAACGCCTCACCGATGGACCCCGCAGTGACCATCACGCCATGGTTGCCCATCAGCAGGCGGCTCTTGCCATCAAGCAAGCCCGCCAGGCGCGCGCCTTCGGCCTCGGTATCGGCCATGCCGCCGTAGAGTTCGTCTACCGCCACGCGATTGAAATAGCGCGCAGTGTTCTGGTCGATTGGCGGAATATGCGGTTTGGCCAGGCATGCAACCGCCGTGGTGTATACCGGGTGCAAATGCAGCACGGCGCGGGTTTGCGGCAATAGGCGGTGGATCTGCCCGTGGATCGACCAGGCGGTGGCGTCCACATCCGGGTTATCGGCACAGGACGTGTCGTCGGCGTTCAACAGCAGCAGGTCGCTGGCACGGATGCGCGAGAAGTGCTTCCACTTGGGGTTGAGCAAAAACTGTTTGCCATCAGCCGACACGGCAGCGCTGAAGTGATTGGCCACCGCTTCATGCATGCCCAGGTGGGCAATGATGCGAAAGGTCGCCGCCAGATCAATGCGCGTCTGTTCTTCGAGGGATAACGCCATGAAGCTTACTCCGCAAGGCGCGGCCGCAGCGGACTGCGGCGCACTCAAATCATGGTTATGGACAATGGCTACTTGGGCATCAGCGCCGCGATATCGGCATCGGTGGGTGCCTGGAAGTTGTACTTCTTGAGCAAGGCTGCGTACTCAGGGGTCGCGCGGTACTTTTCCAGGCCGTCGAGCAAGGCTTGCTTGACCGCGTCATTGCCCTTTTTCACGCCGAAGCCGTTGAGCACCGGGTAGATCAGAGTGTCGGAAGAAATCACCACGCGGCTGCCCAGCTTGTCGATAACGCCACGCGCCACGGCGGCGTCGGTGATCTGCGCTTCAACAGCGTGAGCCAGCAACGCCTGGGTGGTTTGCGGGTCGGTGCCGTATTCGCTGATCTGGATCGGCTTCAGGCCTTTGGCCACGCAGTACTCGGTCGACAGCTTGTTCATCTGTGCCAGCCACGACGTGGCGCCCATGGAGCCGATCTTGTGGCCGCAGAATTCCTCTGGCGTCTTGGGCTGGTAGGCACTGCCCTTGAGGGTCAGGATCGACTCGCCGCTTTTGAGGTAAGGGATCATGTCGATGACCTTGACCCGTTCGGCGGTGATGTACATCGACGAGTTGGTGATATCGAAGCGCCCCGCCTGCAGGCCGGTGATCAGGTTGGGAAAGCGCGTGTCGAGGGTCTCGACCTTGCGCCCCATGACCTTGCCCAGGCCGTCCATGAACTCGATATCAAAACCGGCGGGCTTGTTGTTCTCCATGTATTCATAGGGGAAGAACGTCAGGTCGGAACCGGCGATGATCTTGCCGTCTTGCTGGAAAGCTGAAGCCGCCAGGGAAGTCATCGCGACCGCAGCGCCCAGCAGGCACACGGCAAAGGGGCGAACACTTTTACGAAACGCTGTCATGGTGATTACCTGCATGGGTTTAGGGGGTTAGGCAGTCGCTGAATCTTGTCCGGCCTGTTGCACGAAGAACGATGCGCCACGGGGTTTCTGTGGCAGGCGCAGCTGGTTTTCGGTGGTGCGCACCAGGCCACTTTCTTCACCGGCCACCAGAACGCCGGCATGTGCACTGGGCAAAGGGCTTTCGCCATAGGGCAGCGCGTCTTCGGCGGCGTACACGCTGATGAACAAGGTGCGCGGCAGTTCGGTCTCGTTAGGGCTGGAGGCATGCAACAGGCGGGTGTGCATAAAGCACACGGAGCCCGCCGGGCCATAGCAGGCCACCGGTTGCTGGCAGTGTTGTTCCACCACGTCGTCGTCAACGGCGCCGGTAAAACGCTGGTTCTGCCAGTGCGACCACAGCGGGCCTTTATGGCTGCCGGGGATCACGTTCAGCGGGCCGTTTTCCGGCGTGACTTCGCTGACCATCAGCAGCGCGGTGACGAGGTCGTCGTTGCTGTGGGGCGTAAACAGAAAGTCCTGGTGCCACTTCACCTGGGTGGCGGTGTGGGGCAATTTCGAGTTGATCTTGCTGTGATGAAAACGCGTGCCACCGGCGCCGATCAACTGCGCAGAGATCGTCGCCATACGCGAGTGAAACGCTGCACGCTCAAACGCCGGTGAAATTTCGGTGGGCGAACTCACCCGGCGCAACGACGGGTGATCAGGGCGGTGATCGCCTTCCAGATCAAAACGTGCGCGGCCATCTATCGTGGCGCCCCAACCCTGGTCATGGCTGCGGCTTTCCTCCACCCACTGGTCGAAGTCATGTTGCAGCGTGGCCACGTCGTCCATGGACAGCACGCCTTCTACCACCAGGAATCCGTCACGCTGGAATTGCTCGATTTGCGATTGCTCGATCATTTTATTGTTTCCTGAACGGTTAAGAGATCACGCCAGCGAGACGTCCTTGAGGAACGCCTCCACGCGTGGGTTCTGGCCACTGCGCAAGGCGCCCGGCGTGTCGTCGCAGACAACGCGACCCTTCTCCATGAATACGATGCGGTCGGAGACCTTGAAGGCGAAGTTCATCTCGTGGGTGACGATCACCATGGTGATGCCCTCCTCGGCCAGGGCCTCGATCACCTGCAGCACTTCGTTGACTTTTTCCGGGTCCAGCGCCGAGGTGGGCTCGTCGAACAGCATGATTTGCGGGCGCATCATCAAGGCGCGGGCGATGGCCACACGTTGCTGCTGGCCGCCGGACAATTGGTGTGGGTACTTCCACGCGTGGTCGAGCATGCCCACCTTGTGCAGCAGCGCGTAGGCCTGTTGCTTGAGTTCGTCGGTGCGGCCAAGGCGGTGGTATCTGGGCGCCATCAGCAGGTTGTCGAGCACGCTCAAATGCGGGAACAGATTGAAGCTCTGGAACACCATGCCAATGTTCAGGCGATGCTCGGCGTGCTCGATGTACTGAGGTTTCAGCGCGCCCACCTTGTTGAGGTGGATGAAGGGCTGGCCGTTGATCCGGATCTCGCCGTTGTCCAGTTGCTCCAGCCCGTTGAGCAAGCGGATCAGCGTGGTTTTGCCGGAGCCTGACGGGCCGATCACCGACACCACTTCACCGGGTTGAACCTGCAGGTTCACCGAGCCGAGTACTTCAATGTCGTTGTAGGCCTTGTGCAAACGCGTGGCCTGCAATGCCGGCTGCCCGTTGCTCGCCGGGCGTTGCAGAGCGGTGCGCTGTTGCGTGGCCAACGCCAGCACCGCCGCATCCGGCACGCGGGAAACGTTGCGGTGGTTGACGTCGAGAAAGCGCTCCAGGCGTTTGAGCAGGAAGTCAAACACGGTGACGATAAACACGTAGAAGAACGCCACCGCCGCCATGGTTTCGATCACCAGGAAGTTCTGCGAATACAGACGCTGGCCGACCATCAGGATTTCAGTGAGTGAGATCACCGACACCAACGAGGTGAGTTTGACGATGGAGATGTATTCGTTGGCCAGCGACGGCAATGCCACGCGCAATGCCTGGGGGATCACCACGCGCCATTGGGTGCCGAAAAACCGCAGGCCCAATGCCCGCGCCGCTTCGCCCTGCCCTTTGGGAATAGAGAGCAACCCGCCGCGATGAATTTCAGCCACATACGCCGTCTCGCAGATCACCATGGCCAGCAGGCCGGACCAGAACGGGTCCGCCAGCACCACCGAGGTGCTGGGCAGTGCCTGCGGCAGGTTGTAGATGAAGATCAGCAGCACCAGCAGCGGCAGGCTGCGGAACAACCATATGTAACCACGTGCCGGCAGACTGAGCAGGCCATGCCTGGATTGCTTGGCCAGCGCCAGCAGGAAGCCCAGGCCGATGCTCAAGACCCACGTCAGCGTACTGAGCTTGATCACCGTCCACGTCGCCCGCCAGAACTCGGCATCACTCAGCAAACCAAACATGTAATTCCAGTCGAATGTCATCGTCACGGTGCCTTGCAAAAAGGGAAATGGGTCTGCCTTCGATGGGATGAGAGTCGTGGCGGCAGGGCCCTGGGGTCAATTCGTAAAAGCCGGGGCTTTGGGTAGGCAGAACCTATGCAGCTCAAAAGCGTGCACGCCGGAACTCGCAGCGCGTTGCGCGCCACATTTCAGTGCAAAACACTAAGCCGCCCTATGCGAAGGAGATCCCCCGTCGCGCAGCAAACACAGGACCTGTGGGAGCGACCGGGGTGGCGCTCCACCTTGCTCGCGAAAGCAATGTTCCTACCCACAGAAATATATCGGGTGTACCGTCCTCTTCGCGAGCAAGCTCGCTCCCACAGGTCCTGTGTTACTGCGCGTACAACTATTCAGACTTACAGTCGCGCACCGCATGCGGATCAAAAAAGCTCGGCGGGGCCATGCCGGGTATGTACTGGTCGGACACGAACAGGCGGCAACGCTCCGCGAATGCCGATACCACGCGCGACAACTGAGTGTTACTGGCGGTGGCATACCCCAGCTTCATCGGTCGATGTGTGCCGGCCAGCCGCAGGCGAATCACCCGTTTGCCGTCCTGGGACATGTTCGATTTTAGCCGAGCGTTCGCGAAGGAATAGCCCACTCCATTGCCGACCATGGCACGCACCGTTTCCAGGTTGGTGGAGCGCATGATGATGTTCGGCGTGGTGCCTGCCTGGATAAACAGGCTGAGGAAATAGTCACGGCTCCAGGGCGTGTCGAGCAGCACCACCGGGTGCGCCTCCAGTTCTTGCATGCTCACCGCCGGCGAGTTTGCCAACGGGTGATACTCGCCAACCATCACATAGGGCGGCAGGTGCGCGAGGGGCTGGAAGTCGATATCCGGGCTGGTCACCAGGTCGTACGTGAGGGCGATATCCAGCTCGCCGCTGCGCAGTTTCTCCAGCAACTCTTCATGGTTACCCTCGGCCTGCGTCAACCGTACGCCCGGAAAGGCGCGGCCGAAACCAAACACCAGTTCCGGGGTAATCATCGGTGCCAGCGACTCCAGGCACCCCACCCGTAACGGTCCGCGTACGGTGTTCAACGACTCCGAGGCAATGGTGTAGAGGTTGTTCATCTGCTCCAGGATCTGCCTGGCCTCTTGCATCACCTGGCGGCCCACCGCCGTCAGGGAAATACCCTGGGCGTGATGGCGGATAAACAACTGGATGCCCAGTTCGGCCTCCATATGGGTGATGGCCGCCGAGATCGAAGGCGACGACACATGGATGCGTTCAGCTGCCGCACTGATACTGCCGGCCTCGCCAGAGGCGACAAAGTACTCCAGCTGACGCTGAGTGATACGACTGAGCATTACGTCTTCACCTCGACCATGACTGTAGCGTTCACTGTTGCAGGGTTCATGCCGGGTGCTGCGCGGATCAATGATCTGCAGGGGCTTCGGTTTTTCCTAAGCACTACCCCGCACAAATGCTGGTTTCGCCAGAACGGGAGCGGTGTGAAGCTGGAATCACCCCGCTCACGATGAGTTGCCCGTTATGCCTACCCACACCCGCATCCGCATGTTCAACACCAAACAGACCTACCCCAACCAGGCGCTGGACAACGATCTGTGTCAGGCCGTGCGCGCCGGCAACACCGTCTATGTGCGCGGCCAGATCGGTACTGACTTCAACGGCAACCTGATCGGCCTGGGCGACCCGCGTGCACAGGCCGAGCAGGCGATGAAAAACGTCAAGCAATTGCTTGAGGAGGCAGGTTCGGACCTGTCGCATATCGTGAAGACCACCACCTATCTGATCGACCCGCGTTACCGCGAGCCGGTGTACCAGGAAGTGGGCAAATGGCTCAAGGGCGTCTTTCCGATCTCCACCGGTCTGGTCATTTCGGGCCTGGGCCAGCCGGAATGGCTGATGGAAATCGATGTGATCGCCGTGGTGCCGGACGACTGGACTGCACCATGACCCAACGCGTGTATTTCCTGAACGGCCCCAACGCCAACCTCTATGGTCTGGACAACAACGGCACCTACGGCAGCGAAAGCTTCGCCAGTATCGAAGCCCGCTGCCAGCGCCACGCCAGCGAACTGGGCCTGAGCCTGGACTTTCGCCAGAGCAACCACGAAGGCGTGCTGGTGGACTGGATTCAAGAGGCACGTTTGCACAGCGACGCCATCGTGATCAACGCCGCAGGGCTCAGCTACAGCTCGGTGCCGATCCTTGATGCGCTGCTGATGTTCGACGGGCCAGTCATCGAGGTGCACATGAGCAATCTCTGGAAACGCGAGCGCTTTCGGCATCACTCCTATGTCTCCAAAGCCGCCACCGGCGTGATCGCAGGCCTGGGGGCGTTGGGCTATGAACTCGCACTGACGGCAGTGGCGCGGTTACTCAAGCCTTGAATACGGATTCGAAAACACGGCAGCGAACGGTGTTGCTGATAATCCCCTTACTCTCCAGGAAACGCCCATGTCAGTAGAAACCATTAACACCCTGGTCGTCGGCGCAGGCCAGGCCGGCGTCGCCATGAGCGAACACCTGTCTCTGATGGGTGTGCCACACATCGTGCTCGAACGCCACCGCATCGCCGAACGCTGGCGCTCAGAGCGCTGGGACTCTCTGGTCGCCAATGGCCCTGCCTGGCATGACCGCTTCCCCGGCCTCACATTCGAGGGCATCTCTCCAGAAGCCTTCCCCCCCAAAGAACGCATGGCCGACTACTTCGAAGCCTACGTCCAGAAACTCCAGGCCCCCGTGCGCACCGGCGTAGAAGTTAAACAGGTGGAGCGCCACCTCGGCCGTCCTGGCTTCAAAGTCACCACCTCGGCGGGCATCATCGAAGCCACCAACGTCGTCGCCGCCACGGGACCGTTTCAACACCCCTCCATCCCGAACATCGTGCCCGCCAGCGCGCCGATTCATCAGTTGCACTCTTGCACCTATAAAAACCCCGGCCAACTGCCCGAAGGCGCGGTCTTGGTCGTGGGCGCCGGCGCTTCCGGCTCACAAATCGCGGAAGAGCTGCAAAAAGCCGGTAAAACCGTGTACCTCTCGGTGGGTGAACACTACCGCCCTCCCCGTGCCTACCGTAGCCGCGACTACTGCTGGTGGCTGGGTGCGTTGGGCCTGTGGGACGAAGTCAAAATCCAGCCGAAGAAAAAACACGTGGCCTTTGCGGTGAGTGGGTATGAAGGCGGTAAAACCGTGGATTTCCGCCGCCTTGCGCATCAGGGCATCACCTTGGTGGGCGTGACACAGGATTGGAACGAAGGCGTCATGACCTTCCAGCCGGGCCTGGCTGAAAACGTGGCCGAAGGCGACCGCGCCTACTTTGATGTATTGCGCGATGCCGATGCCTATATCGAGGCCAATGGTCTGCCGTTTCCGCCGGAGCCCGAAGCCTGGGAATTGCTGCCAGACCCCGAATGCCTGCTTGACCCGATCCTCAGTCTGGACCTGGCTGAAGCCGGCGTTACCACGATCCTGTGGGCCACCGGCTTCAAATTCGACTTTAGTTGGTTGAACGTGGATGCGTTCGACGACAAAGGCGAGCCGTTCCATAAACGCGGAATCTCGGCGCAAAGCGGCATTTACTTTCTGGGCCTGCCGAATCTGGTGAATCGCGCGTCTTCGTTTATCTATGGGGTCTGGCATGATGCGAAATATGTAGCCGATCACATCGTCCTGCAGAATGCGTACATGGACTACCAGAAGCCTTAGGGCGTTTTAGACCAAAGGACTGCGACGCTGGATGTTCAGCTTGAGCATGGCAACGATGGGCGAACACTCGATCAAGTGCGTTGCGCCCCATCAGCAGAGTCAGCCCGTGCTGCCGCCAAATGGCTTTGCACAATCGCCCGAACGCGCTCGGCATCGGCATCGGACACCGGGTTATAGACGATCATCGACAGGTCCGGACGGCCATCGACCGCAAAGCCCGAGTACTCAAGCTCGATGACCCCATGGACTGGATGGCGCAATCGCTTGGTTCCTTCACTCTGCAGGCGCACGTCGTTGTCGCGCCATAACGCTGCGAAATCCGCGCTCAGACTGCAAAGCTCATCGGCCAGTTGGACGACTTCGGCCGCAGCACCGGCGCGGGTCGCGTCGGCTCGAAACGCGGCAACAATGAAACGCGCCACCGCCTGCCAGTCGTCCTGTTTGGCCCGAGTGCCGGGGTTGCAAAACATCAGACGCAAAATGTTGCGCTGCTCGACCGGCAGCAGGCTGTAATCGGTAAACACGGCCGCCGCCGCGTTGTTCCAGGCCAGCACATCCCAGGTGGCGGTTTTGATAAACGCGGGGCTCAATGCCAGGCTGTCCAGGATGCGTTGCAAGCGCGGCGTGACCCCGCCCGGCGCAGAGTAGACCACTTCAGGTGGATGACCGAACGCGAGCATGAACAGATGCTCGCGCTCCGGTGCGGTCATCAGCAGGCTTTGAGCAATCCGGTTCAGCACCTGCGCCGAGGGTGCGCCGCCACGCCCCTGTTCCAGCCACGTGTACCAGGTGGCGCTGATGTTGGCGCGATGGGCGACTTCCTCGCGACGCAATCCCGGGGTGCGTCGACGAGCGCTGGAATACCCGAAACTTGCCGGGTCCAGACGCGCGCGGCAGTCCTTCAAATAGATGCCCAGCAGATGAGCAGACTGGCTAGCCATGGAGATCCTGTTGGTTTCTATACCCTGATAATGTCACGTCTTTAACGGGATAAACGTTACGCGCAGTCTGTGGACTTCCGCAAAGAGAGATTTCAGACATGCGCGTATTTCTTACTGGTTCAACAGGTTTCGTCGGCGCTCAGGTGGCCCGTGAGTTGCTCAACGCAGGGCACCAGGTGTTGGGGCTGACACGCTCGGACGCAGGGGCTCGCACATTGCAGGCGATGGGTGCCGAGGCTCACTTGGGCAATATCGAAGACCTCGCCAGCCTGCAGCGCGGCGCAGACAGCTGCGACGCCGTCATCCACACCGCGTTCGATCACGCCTTCGCCCACTACGCGGCCAACTGTCACAAGGATGCGGGAGTCATTGCCGCCTTGGGTTCAACGCTACAAGGCTCGCAGCGGCCACTGATCATCACGTCGGCTACGCCGATGGGCTCGTCAGTCCCAGGCCAGCCCGCCGACGAGGATCACTTCAATCCAGAGCACCCCAACCCTCGGATCGCCTCGGAGTTGGCGGGGGATGGGCTGTTGCAACAAGGTGTCAACGTGGTAGTCGTGCGGCTTTCACAGATCCACAACCCTCTAAAACAGGGTCTGGTCACCGAAGTCATCAAGCAGGCACGCGAGAGCCGACTATCGGCCTACGTCGAGGAGGGGCTTAATCCGTGGTCCGCCGCTCACGTGACCGATACCGCGCAGTTATATCGCCTGGCCCTGGAACAACACCAACCGGGCGCTCGCTACCATGCGACTGCGGAATCCCGGATACCTTTTCGCCTCATTGCGCAAACCATCGCAGAAGGCTTAGGCGTACCCGCGGTGGCAGTTTCAGCGGATGAAGCACTGCAGCGTTTCGGCTGGCTCTCGAGCTTCGTGGGCATGGACATGTCCAGCATGAGCGACAAGACCCAGACGCGACTGGACTGGAAACCACGCGGGCCAGGCTTGATCGCCGACCTCAGGGATTTTTTCGAGGGCTAGCCCGCACGATGGCCGAGCAGGTGATGCAGCGGCCGCTGACTTCAGCCAGCGCCGCCAGAGGGCGTTTACCGGGTCAGGTGATTGCCTGGCTCAAGCCTTGTCTTCTTGCTCGTCATCGTCGTGCTTGAGGGCAGGCTTCAAACCCGGCTGGGGCGCGTGCTCTGCATTGGGGGCGATTTCTTCGCCGTGGTTCTTCTTCTCTTGCTGGACTTTTTTGTCGTGGGCGACGTTACGTGGATCAGTCATGGGAATTCCTTGAGTGGGCAGATGAATCAAATACCCCTCGACGCCTGATACGGGTGCTGAGCGCCGGGGCAAGTTTTGGAGTACACCCGGGATCAAGCGTTCAGTGCATCGACGTTGATCAAGGTTTTTGTCAGGGCTCCCTTTAACGGCCACAGCTAAATGGGTCATGCGTATCGTTTTCGGTAATCAGCAGGCGTCACGCCCATGTGCCTGGTGAACGCGCGGCGAAAGGTTTCGATATTGGCAAAGCCGCACTTGGCTGCGACTTGCTTGGGCGCGTCCTTGCCAGCTTCCAGTAATACCCGGGCCGCTGCCACGCGGGTTGCTTCAACCCACGCGGCCGGGGTAACCCCCACCTCGGCATGAAACAACCGGGCAAAATGCCTGGGACTGAGGCCGGCATGGGCGGCCATGGCTTCCACGCCAAGCAGTTGCCCCGGGTTAGCCGCCACCCAACGCTGCACCTCTTGCAGCACCGAACGGCCAGAGGGTACGACCTCACCCTTACGGCTGAACTGCATCTGCCCGCCAGGGCGCTTGAAGAACATCACCAACTGCGAGGCCACGCGCATGGCGACCTCTTTGCCCAGGTCCTCTTCCACCAGCGTCAACGCCAGGTCAAGGCCTGCGGTAACTCCGGCCGATGTGCGCAGTTTGCCGTCGCGAACATGCAGGGCATCTTCCTCGACCATCACCTGCGGGTACTGCCTCTGCATTTCCTCAACGCACGCCCAGTGTGTGGTGATCCGCCGACCATCGAGCAACCCCGCCGCGGCCAGCGCAAACGCGCCGGTGCACACCGACCCGAAACGCCGGGATTGGCCAGCACAGGTACGTACCCAGGCCAGCAACTCGGCTTTGAAATACAGGCTTGATGCATGAGGCGCCCCGGCAACCAGGAAGGTATCGAGCTTGCCCATCGGCTCGCCCGCGACCTCGCCCACGACCCCGCCCGCAACCCCGCCCGCAACATAGTCCGGCAGCATGCGAGCGCCTGAAGAACTGGTGATGGGCCCCGCCTCACAGGCGATCACCTTCAGGCTGTACGCCTGACGACCCACTTCCAGATTGGCCTGAGCGAACACATCAAGCGGTCCCGAGACATCCAGCAACTGCATGCCCGGCAGGGCAAGAATGGCGACGATTCTGCTCATGAACAGCGAAAACCTCTTGTGCGTCCTGGATTCGAGCGAAATGGCAGTATATGACGTATGACGCCAATTGAGGACAGCACCGAGGTTGCAGACACTGAGTCAGCCCGTCAAACCAACCCCTGGAGCAGCGTCATGACCTCGACTATAGCCGGTGTAAAAGTACCCGACAGCCAACTGGCTCGTGAGATTACCGAGTATGTGCGCGATACCGCGTCACCCCTGCTCTTCCACCATTCCAGCCGCGTGTTCTATTTCGCCGCACTGGCGGGCGAGCGCCTGGGCCTGAAGTTCGACCCGCAATTGCTCTACTGCGGCTGCATGTTTCACGACATGGGGCTGACCCATCAGCACAGCAGTGCCTGCGAGCGGTTTGAAGTCGATGGCGCCAACGCGGCCAGCGCCTTTCTGCAGGAACGCGGGATCGCCCCACAGGACATCGACACGGTTTGGACGTCCATTGCGCTGCACACCACGCCAGGCATTCCCCAGCACATGCACCCGGTTATCGCCCTGGTCACGGCAGGTGTGGAAATGGACGTCCTCGGCCTGACCTACTCGCAGTACAGCGAAACGGAGCGGGAAGCCATCACTCGCGCGCACCCGCGCGGGGCAGCCTTCAAAGAAAACATCATTCAGGCCTTCTATGACGGCATCAAAGACAAGCCTGATACCACCTTCGGCAACGTCAAGGCAGATGTGCTGGCAGACAAAGACCGACGTTTCACAGCAGGCAATTTCTGCAGCGTGATTCGCGGGTCGCAGTGGCCGAATTGAGCGGCAGAGGTCGACATCGGCGCTTGGCGCGGTGATGGGCCTTTCCAAGCCTGCCCGACCAGATGATAATGCGTTCGTTTATCACTTACGCCATCCGCAGGATCCGGCATGCACTCCTCCAACAACCCCGCAGTCATCGAACAACTCTACCGCGAACACAGTTCGTGGCTGCGCAGTTGGCTGTACGCCCGGCTCAGCAACACAGCCGATGCGGCCGATCTGGCGCAGGATACCTTCGTCCGGGTGTTGCAGAAGCGCCGCCTCGAGCGGCTCGCTCAGCCCCGCGCCTATCTGCGCACCGTCGCCAAGGGGCTGGTGATTGACCTGTGGCGGCATCGGGACATCGAGCGAGCCTGGCTGGAGACCTTGGCCGAGTTGCCTTGCGAGCATGTGCCGTCGCCTCAGACCGGGCTGCTGGTGATTGAGGCGCTGGTGACGATCGACCGGCTGCTCGACACCTTGCGTCCGGTGGTCCGGCAGGCCTTTCTACTCGCGCAACTGGATGGCCTGAAGTGCCCGGCCATTGCTCGCGAGTTAGGCGTGTCGGTACCCAGCGTAGAGCGCTACATCGCCCAGGCACTGCGCCAGTGCTACGCCGCGACGTTCGAAGACGCCACCCTGTGAGCCAGCCACAGATCAAGGTGCCCTCGACGGTGCTGGACGAAGCGATCAACTGGTCGCTCAAAATCACCTACAACCTGCCGGACGCCGCGACGCGTCGGGCGTTCGAACAATGGCTGGCGGCCGATGACATGCACCGCAGTGCCTGGCAGCGCCTGCAGTGTCTCAACGGTCAATTTGCCGACTTGCCCGCGAAGGCGGCCCTCGCCACGCTCAATAGATTGCCCGAGGCACGGCTGCATCGGCGTCAGTTGCTCAAATTCGTCGTCCTGGCGACCGGCGCGGGGTCGGTCAGTTGGGGTGCAGAGCGTTACGCCCCCTGGCAGCGATGGGTAGCCGACTACAGCACCCGAACGGGTGAACACCGGCGCTGGACTCTGCCCGATGGCAGCGTGCTTGACCTGAACACCGACAGCGCCGCGAGTCTGGCCATGGGCACCGAGCGGCGGGTGACGCTGCTACGCGGTGAACTCGCCCTGACGACAGGGCGCCAAGGCACCCAGCCATTGCGCCTGCACACCCCTCATTGCCAGGTGGATGCGGTTGACGCCCGCTTTGAAGCCCGGCTGCTGCCAGACGTCACCTGCATCACCGTGATCCAGGGTTCGGTGGCGCTCGCTGCCCGCCCCGGGATTGCGCCGTTCAGTATCAAGTCCGGTGAACAGTGGCAGGTCGGCGATTCACAGGCTCGGCTCATGCCCACCACCGGTGCAGAACCCGGTGCCTGGCGCGACGGGATGTTGATCGTACGCAGCCAGCCTTTGGCACAGGTACTCACCGAGCTGGCCCGCTACCGGGTGGGCTACCTGGGCTGGGATCCGCAGATCGCCGCCCTGCCGGTCAGTGGTAATTTCAGCACCGTGCGGCCCGAGCAGTCAGTGGCATTGATAGCCCAGGCCCACGGCCTGCAAATGCGTCAACTCACCCGTTACTGGTTACGTGTGAGCGCCGCTTGAGTAAAAAAAGTTTCGGCGCGCTGATGGGATTTCGAATGTGGCCCGGCATAGCTCTATGAATGCCTCACTCAAATCGTTCGAGACTCTTAACGTGACCCAGCGCATCCCCCCTTCGTTTCGCCGCCGCTCGCTCAACCGGGCGGTCCGCCATGCCCTGCTGTGCTGCAGCCTGACCGGCCTATTTGCCTCCCAGGCTCAGGCCGCTGACCCGATGCAGATCGACATCCAGGCCGGCAGTCTGGACAGCGCCCTGACCCAGTTGAGCCGCAGCCTCGGTGTCAATATCGTCTTTGACCAGGCGCTGCTGGCGGGCAAACGCAGCGCGGGCCTGCATGGCCGATTCACCCCTGACCAGGCGCTGGACAAACTACTCCAGGCCAGTGGCCTTGACGCGGTCAAACAGGGCGAGGGCTTTGTTCTGCAACCGATGGCCGCCCGTGGCACCCTCGACCTGGCGCCCACCCAGATCGACAGCAATCAACTGGGTAACATCACCGAAGGCACGGGCTCTTACACGCCAGGCCTGATTGGCACCGCCACCCGCTTGGTGCTCAGCCCGAGGCAAACCCCTCAATCGGTGACCGTGGTGACCCGCCAGCACATGGACGACTTCGCGCTGGACAGCGTCGATGACGTCATGCGGCACACCCCCGGCATCACCGTGTCCGCCTATGACAGTGACCGTTCGAACTATTACGCGCGCGGTTTCTCCATCAACAACTTTCAGTACGACGGCATCCCCTCCGCCGTGCGTAACGTCGGGTACTCGGCGGGCAACACCCTCAGCGACATGGCGATCTATGACCGGATCGAAGTGCTCAAGGGCTCACCCGGTCTGTTGGTGGGGGCTGGCTCACTGGGCGCGACCATCAACCTTATTCGCAAAAAGCCCACGGCCGACTTTCAGGGCCACCTGAGCCTGGGCGCGGGGTCCTGGGATAACTACCGCAGCGAGATCGACGTTAGCGGCCCGCTCACACCCACCGGCAATGTCCGTGGCCGTGCCGTCGCGGCCTACCAGGACAAACACTCGTTCATGGATCGCTACAGCAGCAAGGCCGAGGTGTACTACGGCATCCTGGAGTTCGACCTTTCGCCCGACACGCTGCTCACCGTGGGTGGCGACTACCAGGACAACACGCCGAAGGGCTCGACCTGGTCAGGCAGCTTCCCGCTGCTCAATGCGGCGGGCGACCGCAACAGCGTCAAGCGCTCGTTCAGTAACGCTGCCGACTGGAGCAGTTGGCATCAGTACACCCGCACGGTTTTTGCGACGCTGGAGCATCAATTCGGCGATGGCTGGGTGAGCAAGCTGCAACTGGATCACAAGCTCAACGGTTATGACGCTCAGATGGGGACGATCCAGGGCGACACGCCCGCGGCCGACGGCACCTCGAAAATCACCCCCGGACGCTATCGCGGCGAAACCACCAGCGACTCGGCCGATGCCTACGTCAGCGGCCCCTTCAACCTGTTCGGCCGTGAGCACGAAGTCGTCCTCGGCGGGTCGATCAGCAAGGCGCACTGGGAGGGCAAAGGCTTCTGGGACGTTACCTTTCCCAGTGGCAACCAGCTGAATTTCTTCAATTGGCACGGCAACGTCGACAAACCGGACTGGGGCACGGCGCAACAGTTGAGCGACGACGTGATTCGCCAGACGGGCGTCTACCTCGCGACACGACTCAGCGCCACCGATGATTTGCATTTCATCCTCGGCGGGCGGATCGTCAATTACACACTGACCGGCAACACCGACACCTATCGCGAAACGGGTCGGCTGATCCCCTACGCCGGCGCCGTCTATGACCTGACGGAAAATCTGTCGGCCTATGCCAGCTACACCGACATCTTCATCCCGCAGGACTATTACAACCTCGACCGCAATCGCAAACTGCTAGACCCTGACGAAGGCCAGAACTACGAAGTGGGCATCAAGGGCGAGTTCTTTGACGGCCGTTTGAACGCCAGTCTGGCCTATTTCCAGGTCAAGGAAAGCAATCGCCCCGTAGCGGACGACGACTATAACAATCAGCGTCCGGAGCCTTCGAACTATGCCTTCAAGGGCACCGACGCCCAGACCAAGGGTTTTGAGCTGGAGGTGTCTGGCGAACTCGCCCAGGGCTGGCAATTGCAGGCGGGCTACACCCATAAAATCGTGCGTGACGATAACCACGAGAAGATTTCAACGTTCGAACCCGAGGACCAGCTCACGCTGTTTACCACCTACAACCTGCCCGGCGCCCTCGATCAATGGACGGTCGGCGGCGGCGGACGCTGGCAGAGCAAGGCGTGGCAGGATATCTGGAACGCGCCGCATGGGGAGTACGAAGCGTTCAACCAGAAGCAGTATTGGGTCGTGGACCTGATGACCAAATACCAGATCACCCCCGCCCTCTCGGCCACGGTGAACCTCAATAACGTGTTCGATAAGTACTACTACACCAACATCGGTTCCTATAACTCGGCCGTTTATGGCGAACCTAGAAACGTGATGGTGACCACGCGCTGGGACTTCTAGCCCATTGGGGAAATGGTTAAGAAAACGACTATTACCCGAAGTAGTTTGGGTGGGTGAAGGGGCCGCGAAACCGCGGCCCTTTTTTTTTGTGGGTGAATGGCAACCGCGTCCCTGTCCTCGTCGCGTCGCACGTTGATCCCAATGCCTGAAGGCCCTGACTGGTTTTACCCGCGTCATCAGTGGCGCATCCATTCAGCGATAAATCCGGCTGAACTTTCAAAAGCGCTCTGGCCTCCCATCTTCAACGCAGCGGCTGAATCATCAGCCGCATGCCAGATTTCATGACTTGAGATGGAGTGACACCATGAGCAACACACTTGCAGGTAAAAAAGTACTTTTCATCACCTCCAATAACGGGATTGAGCGGGACGAGCTGGTCAAACCGCTGGAAGCCCTCAAGGCGCAAGGTGCTGTGGTCACCCACGGTTCAAGCGATGGCGGGACTGTTCAGACCTTCGTCCAGGACACCGAAAAAGATCGCACGGTCGAGTCGCAGGTTGCACTGGCCGGGCTTAAAGCGTCGGATTTCGATGCGCTGGTCATTCCAGGCGGTACGGTCAATGCCGACACGCTGCGACTCGATGAAAACGCCCAGCGCCTGACCAAGGAGTTCGCCGATGCCGGCAAAATCATCGCCGCGATCTGCCATGGCCCGTGGTTGCTGATCAACGCCGGCGTCATCACTGGCAAAACCCTCACCTCCTACCCCAGTGTGCAGCTTGATCTGGAAAATGCCGGTGCTGCCGGTTGGGTCGACGTCGAAGTCAAGCAGTGCCAGGCCAATGGCTGGACGTTGATTACTTCGCGCACCCCTGACGACATTCCGGCATTCAACGAAGCTATCGCTGCAGCGCTTACAGCAGCGTAAGGCTCTGGATACGCCAGAGGCTCCAGCCGCCTGGGTACTGACTCAGCGGCTGGGTCTCTTTGAACACCTGCGCTAATCCTGTGGCGCGCTCTCTGCGCCCTCCCCCAACTGACGCTGCATGATCACCGTATCCAGCCAGCGCCCGTGCTTGAAACCTACTGACTCAAACACCCCGACTTTGCGAAAGCCCAGGCGCTCGTGCAACCGGATCGATGCGACGTTTTCGCTGTTACCGATGATCGCCACCATCTGCCGCCGCCCGCCCTCGATGCAGCGCTGGATCACTGCACTCAGCAGCGAATGCCCAACACCCAGACCTGACATGCCCTCTCGGACATAGACCGAATCCTCGACCGTGAACCGGTAGGCGGGCCGCGGCCGATACAGTGTCGCGTAGCCATAACCGATCAATTCCCCATCGCGCTCGGCCACCAGATAGGGCAAGCCATGGGCAGCGATGTCGGCGCGGCGCTGGCACATCTGTTCGAGCGTCGGCGGCTCCAATTCGAAACTGGCCGTGCCGTGAATCACGTGATGGGCATAGATCGCCTGCACCGCTGGCATGTCGTGGTCATTGGCGTCGCGAATGAGCAGGTTGTGAGGCATGAATAGTCTTCGTCATGAGGTCTGGTGATGGGGCTGGCCGTCGCTCGCAAGCGCCTGCCCGCTGGCAATTGTTCAGGCAGCGCAGCGATGGGCAAATGATGACGCGTGCCAAATACAAAGAAAAGCACGCAGTCGTCCTGATCGCTCCTCATACACGACCGCACACTCTCGCCTGCCCCCCGATGACGGCCTCACCAACGGACCCGCGTGAAACTAAATCCAACGCCATCAGAAACATGGGAGCGTTTTCGATATTTACCCCTCTAAGCCTCCAGCACCTGAATGCGGACGGATAGCGATGCCCAATAGCGATGGCCTTGAACAGCTGAGTAGAACAGAACTTATTGCAGAGGTTCTGCGTCTGCGTGAGCAGGCCATGAGCCGGGGGCACAGCGCTGCGCCGACTGACGAAGCTCGGCTTGATCTGACCGAGACGCCTGTTTCAGAGCCAGCACTGCGCGAGAGACATGAGCTTTTCAGAACCATCCTCCACACCATCGAGGCGGCCTTCGCCATTGTCGAAGTCAAGTTTGATGAAGACGATCATCCCGTGGACTATCGCTTCCTTGAGGCGAACCCGGCGTTCGAGCGGGAGGCAGGTGTCAACCTGCGAGGCAAATGGGTGACCGAGTTTGCCCCCAACCTCGAGCCTTTCTGGTTTGAGATCTATGGCCACGTTGCGAAAACCCGTGAGCCCAAAACCTTCGAGAATTACGCGGAGGCGTTCGACCGCTGGTTTGACGTCAGGGCTGTACCGGTTGGCCATCCGGACGCCCGGCAAATTGCTATTTTCTTCGGCGATGTCACCGAGCGGCGCAGGTCCCAGGAACGGTTGCGAGCCAGTGAAGCCCTCGCCCGTGAAAACATCGAGCGGGTTCAATTGGCACTGGCGGCAGGGGCAATCATCGGCACATGGCACTGGGATCTTGCCACGGGTCACTTCACTGTAGATGAGCCCTTTTCGGTCGCCTTTGGGCTGGACCCGGAGATCGGGCGCCAGGGTCTGACGCAGGAACAACTGCTGGTCACCGTGCATCCAGATGACCGGCCTGGAGTGACAGACGCGATAGATAAAGTGGTCGCGGACGGCAGTGCCTATGTGCACCAGTACCGCGTGCGTCGCGCCGATGGCAACTACTATTGGATTGAGGCCAATGGCCGGGTTGATCGCGCTCAGGACGGTACCGCGCTCAGTCTGCCGGGCGTGCTGATCGACCTGGGAGAGCGCCGGGCACTGGAAGCTGAACGCGACCGGGCCATTGCTGACTTGCGCACCCTCAATGAAACCCTTGAGCAACGTGTCGCAGAACGCACCAGCGAACTGATGCAAGCGGAAGAAAAACTTCGCCAGGCGCAGAAAATGGAAGCGGTCGGCCAGCTCACAGGAGGGTTGGCGCATGACTTCAACAACCTTCTCGCAGGCATATCCGGCTCGCTGGAGATGATTAACTCGCGTATGGCCCAGGGAAAACTGGCCGACGTTGACAAGTACATGCTCGCTGCGCAGGGCGCTGCCAGGCGCGCAGCGGCACTGACCCACCGATTGCTGGCATTTTCACGACGTCAGACGCTGGATCCGCGGCCCACCAACATCAACGCACTGATGGACGGCATGACCGAACTGATCCAGCGGACCGTAGGCCCCAGCATTCGGGTTCAGACAGTTGGCGCAGTCGATCTGTGGCCTGCACTGGTCGATGCAAGCCAGCTCGAAAACGCGCTTCTGAACCTGTGCATCAACGGTCGCGATGCGATGCCTGACGGCGGGCGCATTACGCTGGAAACGGCAAACAGGTGGATGGACCGGAAAACAGCGGCCGCGTATGACCTGCCGGAAGGACAATATCTCTCGCTGAGCGTGACCGATACCGGCACCGGCATGTCGCCAGACGTGATCGCCAAGGCATTCGACCCTTTTTTCACCACCAAACCGTTGGGACAAGGCACCGGGCTAGGCCTGTCGATGATCTACGGTTTCGCCAAGCAGTCAGGGGGCCAGGTTCGGATTTATTCGGAGTTGGACATCGGCACCACCATCACCATCTACCTGCCGCGGTTCTACGGTGAAATCCAGGCCAATGAGGATCACATAGATAGCGGGCCGATTTCAGCCTCTGCAAAGGGTGAAACGGTGTTAGTGGTGGATGACGAGCCCACGGTCAGAATGATGATCGTAGATGCCCTGACTGAACTCGGTCACGGGGTGTTGGAGGCGTCTGACAGCGCCGAGGGCCTGGCGATGTTGCGCTCCGGCGCTCACATTGACTTGCTGATCACCGATGTCGGCTTGCCAGGCGGGATGAACGGCCGGCAAATGGCCGACGCCGGACGAGAACTACGGCCCGGTCTGCCGACCATTTTCATCACCGGGTACGCCGAGAACGCCGTCATCAGCCATGGCTACTTGCCGCTGGGTATGCGCGTGCTCACCAAGCCATTCTCAATTGACGGGCTGCTGCTCCAGGTGCGCGAATTGTTGCAGCCAAATGCTGAGGAGCTTTGAACAGGAGACAGTGCTCCCAACACCTCGCTAATCCGCTCAGCCAGTCAGACCGCTGAACACATCAAACTCACCCCGGAGGGCGGCAATAGCGTGATCAACGCTCGGACCCTGTACGGGCGGCGGATCGGGCCGCTCACAGAATTCTCGCCACACGAAAAGCATCAGCTCTGCGCCATCGGTCTGGGGCAAAGGGCAGTCAATCGAGCCGAAGGTTTGCAGCAACCTGTACCGGTCGTCCTCCCAGAACATCGCTTCGACCCAGGGATAGATCGGGATGAAATGAAAGTGGATGGAGTACCCCGTCTCATGGCCGAAGCGGCCGATGTAAAGCCGCGCCGGTTTCAGGCTGGCTTCGATGGACTGCTGAATGCGGGCCTGCAAAACGCCCAATTCAGCCAACGCCTCGTCGGGGAGTTCCGCCAGGGAGTTCGTCATCTGCTTTGCGCTGAGCATGACGTACCCCGGCAACGCGCTGTCCATGCGGTGGTTGATCGTCCAGTGGAACGACTCGTGGATCATGAAGCAAGAGGGTGTATCCATGCGGCATCCGTGAATTGAGTTCAGGTCATAGGTGAGGTGCGTACAGGTCAACTGCGCCAATGCTCCACTACCCCACCTTTGTCGCCCAACACTGGATCGCGATGTGGAAAAGGCAGTTTTGCTATCTGCTCGATCTGCGCCACGGTCGCCGGGTCTCGATTGATATCGCCCTCCTGCCCCGGCGGATAGGCGCCGACCACGCTGAAATCTTCGCTCGAGCCCAGGTTGCAATGTCCGGTTCCTGCGGGCAGCAACAGCACATCACCGGCCGTTACCTCGACTATGTGGCCGTCCGGCCCTCCCAGCATCAGTCGCGCATGCCCCGCATACACGCCCAGCACTTCATGACCGCGCGTGTGGTAGTGGTGATAGGAAAACACGCCGTAACGCCATTGCGGCGGCCAACCGTTGGCCATGAATGTGCGTTCGAACAACGCAGCCGGATCGCTACCGTCCACGCCCAATGCGCCAGGATAAATCAGCACGGGAAGCGCTGGATTATTGGGGATTCCATTGTTGGCCTTGAGCATCAGCGCCTGCACGTTGGGCGCAGCATTTACCTGTTTCATGGTCAGTGCTCCAGTGCCGAGCAGGCTCAGCAAGGTGAGTGTATTGAACTGACGCCGGCTCAGACCCATGGTTCAAGCGCCTTGCGGATGAATGTCCAACTGCACACTGGAGGTGCCAGGTTTCACAGGGAAATGTCCGGCTCATGGCTCACCGGGAAGTTTACCGACCGGGCAATGAAGCATTTCTTGTGCGCGGTGTGGTGCAAGGCCTGCGCCTGTGCGAGATCAGAGCCGGGAGCCAGCGTCACCTTGGGCCTCAGGACGACCGAAGTGAACTGCCCCGCCCCATCGCCCTGCTCAACCATCGTGCCTTGCGCCCTGTCTTCATAGGCCAGCACGACGATGCCGGCTTCGGCACACAACCCCAGATACCAAAGCTTGTGGCACGCCGACAAAGAGGCCAGCAGCAATTCTTCAGGATTCCAGCGGCTTGAGTCTCCACGAAAACTCGGATCGGACGACCCTTCAATCGGTGGTTTGCCGTCAGCAGTAATCACGTGCGCCCGGCTGTACGCGCGATAAGACGAGGTACCCGTGCCTTGATTGCCCGTCCAGCTGACCTGGACCTCATAGCCATGAGTTTTATCTGCCACCTGATTGCTCCCTGAAAAATGCCTATACATGCCTTGATCGGTAGGCAGCGAACCGGATCTGAATCTACGAGCGCATCCCCATCCAGATCACGGTTTCAGTCCATGCCGTGACCATCGGTGCCAAAAACCTGAACCAAGGGTCGCGAACATCGATCTGCGCCGCCGAGTGGTCATGATGGTGCTGTTCCTCATCCACAATCGAGGTAATGGCCGCGACGGCGTGAGGGTCAATATCGCCCAGCACCTCCAGTTGATGAGCCAGGTGTTTGAGCACACGCTTTCGACAGCGACCGTCGTCGCGACAATCGCCTTGCGCCCACAAATACCCGTCAACAGACCCAACGTCAGGCCACCGATACCACACAACCAGTAACTGCGGCATCGTGGATAGCCTCGGCGTTGCAGCTCTGCCTGAAACACCGCCCGATGGCGCCGTTCGTGGGACAGAAACTCGTTGAGCTCACTCACCATGCCGGGCACAAACAGCCTGGCCATGAACAGCTGGCCGCTGTAGATACAGATCGCACCGTGCTCACCCGCATGGTCAACCTTCATCATGCGGTTGCCGATGGAGGGGTCGTGGGCCGTGTCGTCTGTTGAATTCACACTGAGGTTTCTGTTTCGAGGGGCCGGGTCATCGCGCACGTCCTGAATGTGGGCTGACATCCTACCCGCGACAAACGGTCAAGTCAGCCCACTGCCGCTTAATGACCGACAACAGCCTGCGCACTCTGCCTGTCACCCTGAGGGAAACCATGCACCCGTGCCCGAAAGGCGATGGCCAGGCTGACCAGCAACAAGGCAAACAGCACGCCCGGAAAAGCCCCCACTCCCCAGTGTCCCAGCAGCACACCGCCCAGCAATCCGCCACCTGCGATCGCGCTGTTCCAGACCACGACGTTCATGGAAAGCGCAACGTCAGCGCCCTCACCTGCCGAGTCTGCAAGCGCCGTTTGCAGAAGCGTTGCGGCGCCACCGAAGGTCAGGCCCCAGACGAAAACACCCGCATAAATGGCCAGCGCAGAGCCGGAGAACACGCCGAGGAAAATCGAAACCGCGGCGAAGGTTGCAAGGCTGGCCAACACTGCTGTGCGCAAATGCCGATCAACCAGCCGACCGGTGACCCAGATGCCTGCCAGCGCGGCGACACCGAAAGCCAGCAACACCAGATCCACGCGCCTGGAAAGCCCCGCCCCGGACACAAAGGGGGCGACGTAGGTGTAAAGAATGTTGTGGGCCAGCATCCAGGTGAACACAACGCCCAGTACCGAGCGCACGCCCGGCGTGAAAAAGACCTGACGCAATGCCATGCGCTGTGCGGAGCTTTGGCCCGGATAGTCAGGCACTTTGACCAGCACCCAGACGATCAACAGCAGGGTCATCGCGGACATCAATCCAAAGGCCATGCGCCAGCCCATGATCCCACCCAGCCAGGTGCCCAACGGCACGCCCAGCGACAACGCCACAGGCGTGCCGACCATGGCAATCGCCAAAGCGCGGCCCTGCAACCGAGGCGCAACCATGCGTCGCGCATAGCCTGCGATCAGGCTCCAGGCCAGGCCCGCCGAGACGCCTGCGAAAAACCTGGCGACCAGGGTCAACCAGTAATGGGAAGACAATGCCGTGACGGTATTGAAGACCAGAAAGCCCACAATCGTCAGCAGCAGCACCGTTCTACGGCGCCAGCCCTGAGTGGCAATGGTCAGCGGGATGGCCGCCAGCAGCGACCCGAGTGCGTAGACCGTGACCATTTGCCCTGCCAGCGACGGCGAGATGTCCAGGCCTTGGCCAATCTCGGGCAGCAAACCTGCCGGTAAAGTTTCGGTGACGATGCAGATAAAACCCGCCATCGCCAATGCCAGCAATGCCCCAAGCGGAAGCTTTGCAGTCTGTTGTTCCTCAATCGCCATCTGATTCATCCTCACTAATATACTGATCGGTACAGAAGATAGGGATTGAGGGCCGGGTAGTCAACGACTTATGTATCGACTAGTATCTATATCCTCAACAGGAGGCTCATATGGCGCAGATGGGACGACCACGCACCTTTGATCGTGACGTGGCGATCACTCAGGCAATGCACGTGTTCTGGGAATATGGTTTTGACGCGACGTCGCTTAGCCAACTCAAGGCAACTATTGGCGGCGGTATCACCGCGCCCAGCTTTTATGCCGCATTTGGCTCAAAGCAAGCGCTGTTCGAGGAAGTCATGGAGCGCTATCTCGATACCCATGGACGAGTAATGGATAGCCTGTTCGACCCTACCCTCTCCCCAAGGCAGGCCATCGAACTCACACTACGCCGCTCGGCGAAGATGCAGTGCGAGCCCGACCACCCCAAAGGCTGCCTGGTGGGGCTGGGGCTTCTGAGTGCCTGCTCGGAAGAAAGCAAAGCCATTTCCGCACCACTGGCGAAGGCTCGAGCCCAGAACCGAGCCGGAATCGCGGCCTGTATCGAGCGCGCCATCGCGTCCGGTGAGCTGCCCGCAACCGTTGCGGCCGATGCATTCGCCACAATGTTTGATAGCTTTCTTCTGGGCATTTCCGTGTTGGCAAGGGATGAGGTCCCTTTCGAGAAAATCGACCAGGCGATCACACACATCATGGCGGTGTGGGATGCATCGTCGGTCGGCAGCCCGAATTCAGCAGACGCTCCGCGCGATGCCTGAATGGCCGTTATTGATCATTAAAACGAAAACCCATGCCCCAACTCACCCTCCATCCACTCCAGGAAACGCCTTACCCGTGGGAACCCCGAGTGCGCTCTAGGGAAGACCAGGTGGTGAGCCGCGACGGGCGCGCTCAGAGACTCTGGCGCGACTTCGACCAAGGCGCCGGTTTGCAGGTACTTCTGCGCGAGTAACGAACTCTCCAGGGCAAACCCGAGGCCGTGACTGGCGGCCTCAAGGCTCATATATGAGCGATCAAAACTCAGGGTGTAGGTGTCCGGGCGGGCCAGCCCATGCTGAGCGAACCAGGCGGGCCATTTGAGCAAGGTGGCTTCGGACAGAATCAATTCCCGAGACAGCAGGTCCAGCGCCGACCTGACCGGCTGTTGCGAGAGCAGCTTGGGCGACGCCAGCACCGCGTAGGTTTCGTTGCGCACCGTGCGCACTTCGTAGCTCGGCCAATTGGGCACACCGTGGCGGATGTCGACGTCGATTTTGTCCCGGCTGAAGTGCAACGACTCATATGAACACGACAGATTGATCTGGATATCCGGGTGGCTCACGCGAAAACCTTCCAGGCGTGGCATCAGCCACAGCAAGCCGAAACTGGGCGCCGAGTGCAGGCGCAGGCAGTCAAGGCTGACATCACTGCTGGCCCGTTCGGTGGCCACTTCAAGGCTGTGCAGCAGTCCGGAAATTTCTTTCAGGTATTGCTCGCCGACCGGCGTAAGCGTCACGCCCCGCGCAGCGCGTACAAACAACTGTCGGCCGATCATGGCCTCCAGTCTGGCCAATTGATGGCTCACCGCTGAGGGCGTCAGATCCAGCACTTCCGCAGCCCGCGCCAGATTGCCGAAGCGGGCTGTCTGCTCGAAAGCCTGAATCGCGCGCAACGGCGGCAGGTTCGGGTGGGCACTGTCATCGTGCGACATCGGGGCTCCCTTTGATTTTTTGTTTTTGAGTCCGTGGCATTCAAGCATGAGGACTGCACCTTGACGAGAGGTGAATTTTCTTCAGCTACAGGTGATGTTTGCGTTATTGCTCAGGCTTTGGTCGGGGAACAAGCTGCGCCCATCGATTCAAGTTGAGTCGACCCCATAAAAACAAGATCAGAGGAAATCCCCATGCTTCTCCAAGGCAAAATCGCAATCATCACCGGTGCGGCATCGGCACGCGGCATCGGACGGGCGACCGCCGTGACCTTCGCGCAGCAAGGCGCGCGGGTCGTGATCATCGACCTGGATGAAGGCGCCGCACGTGACGCCGCCGCTGAATTGGGCGAAGGGCATCTGGGCCTTGCGGCCAATGTTGCTGACGAGTCCCAGGTGCAGGCTGCAGTCGCCAAAGTCATCGAGCACTTCGGCCGTATTGATGTGCTGGTCAATAACGCAGGCATTACCCAACCCATCAAGACCCTGGACATACGGCCGTCGGATTACGACAAAGTGCTGGATGTCAGCCTGCGAGGCACGTTGCTGATGTCTCAGGCGGTGATCCCCACCATGCGGGCTCAGTCCTCGGGCAGCATCGTCTGCATGTCGTCGGTGTCCGCCCAGCGTGGCGGCGGCATTTTCGGCGGTCCTCACTACAGCGCGGCCAAGGCCGGGGTACTCGGACTGGGCAAAGCCATGGCCCGAGAGTTTGGCCCGAACAACATTCGCATCAACTCCATCGCCCCTGGCTTGATCCACACCGATATCACCGGTGGCCTGATGCAGGACGAACGCCGCCACGCCATCATCGAAGGCATTCCGCTGGGCCGCTTGGGCGCCGCGCAGGATGTTGCCAATGCGGCGCTGTTTCTGGCCAGTGACCTGTCTTCATACCTCACCGGCATCACGCTGGATGTAAACGGCGGTATGTTGATTCACTGATAAACACCAGCGGCCCCAACGCCGCAGAATTGTTCTGGATCGACGATGCGCCGGGTTGCCCTGGCGGTCTATAAAAACAAGAGATCAGACCATCATGATATCCACCACCATGCCCCTCGATGCGGCTTCGGCCGTGCGCTCCAATGCTTATCGCAAGACTGCCTGGCGGCTCATGCCGTTCCTGATGCTGTGCTACCTGTGCGCTTATCTGGACCGGGTCAATGTCGGCTTCGCCAAGTTGCAAATGATGAATGACCTGGCCTTGAGCGAGGCCGTATACGGCCTGGGTGCCGGGATGTTCTTCATCGGCTATTTCCTCTGTGAAGTCCCCAGCAACCTGATCCTTCACCGGGTCGGTGCGCGGCGCTGGATCGCTCGCATCATGATCTCGTGGGGCATCATCTCCGCCCTCTTCGCCTTTGTTGAAACCGCCTGGCAGTTCTATGGATTACGGTTCCTGCTGGGCGTTGCAGAAGCGGGTCTCGCCCCTGGCCTGTTGCTCTACCTGACCTATTGGTTCCCGTCCTATCGCCGGGCAAAAATGACTGTGCTGTGGTTCATCGCCATCCCGCTTTCCGGCATGATCGGCGGCCCGCTTTCCGGCTGGATCATGAACGCTTTCGCGGGTTACCACGGCTGGGCCGGGTGGCAATGGATGTTTGTGATTGAAGCCATTCCTACCGTCGTTGTGGGCCTGATGGTGCTGGGCTATCTCAAGGATGGCGTGCATCAGGCGACCTGGCTCACGGAGGAAGAAAAAGCCCTCATCAATAAAGAATTGGCCGACGACAACAGCCGCAAGGTCACTCACGCGTCGGTTGGGGAATTCATACGCGACCGTCGCTTGTGGTTGCTGGCGTGTATCTACTTCTGCGTCGTGATGGGCCAGTACGCGATCACCTTCTGGCTGCCGACGCTGATCCGCAACGCCGGGGTCTCCGACGCGCTGCACATTGGCCTGATGACCAGCGTGCCGTACATGTGCGCCATCGTCGCCATGCTGCTGATGGGCCGCAGCGGCGACAAGCATCGCGAGCGTCGCTGGCACCTGGTCCTGCCCATGATCGCCGGAGCGCTAGGCCTGACCCTGGCGGCGATATTCGGCTCCAACCTGCTGCTCTCAGTGCTGAGCCTGTGCCTCGCAGCCGCAGGCGTTCTGTCGGCGTCTTCGTTGTTCTGGATGCTGCCCACCACCCTGCTGGGCGGAGTGTCTGCTGCCGCAGGTATCGCAGGCATCAACAGCTTCGCCAACCTGGCGGGCTTCTGCTCGCCCTACCTGATCGGCTGGATCACCACCTCAACCGGCTCAAGCGCCATCGGCATGTACCTGATCACTGGCGTGTTGTGCATCGGTGCTTGCCTGGTCCTGCGCATCCCTGCCGACTCGGTCAATCGCTGACCCCACGGAGTATTCATCATGACTGCCAATGCTTCACACAACAGCACCACGACACTGGTGCAACGGGCTCACAACATTCGTCGCCATGCCTTGCGCATGGGTCAGGTTCAGGGTCAGGGCTACGTCGGCCAGGCACTGGGCGCCGCCGATTTGCTGGCTGTTTCGTACTTTCATGCGCTGAACTATCGGCCCGAAGACCCTGAATGGGAACAGCGAGATCGCTTTTATCTTTCCATCGGTCACTACGCCATCGCCCTGTATGCGGCGTTGATCGAAGCCGAAATCATCCCGCTGGAAGAACTGGAAACCTACGGGTCCGATGACAGCCGCCTGCCCATGTCTGGCATGGCCACCTACACGCCGGGGATGGAAATCACCGGAGGCTCATTGGGTCAGGGGCTGGGGATTGCCGTGGGTGCCTGCCTGGGTCTCAAGCGCAAGCAGTCCGGGTCATTCGTCTACAACCTGCTGTCCGATGGTGAATTGAACGAGGGCTCGACCTGGGAGGCGGTGATGTCGGCCTCGCACTGGAAGCTCGACAACCTGATCGCGATTGTCGACGTCAACAACCAGCAAGCGGACGGCTATTCCAGCGAAGTGCTCGCATTCGAGCCCATCGTTGATCGCTGGCAGGCGTTTGGCTGGTTCACTCAGCGGGTCGACGGCAACGACCTGGACGCGCTGGTCAAGGCTTTTGACGCCGCTCGCAATCACCCGGCCCATCAGCCCCGCGTGATCATCTGCGACACCAAAATGGGCAAGGGTGTGCCGTTCCTGGAAACACGGGAAAAGACTCACTTCATCCGCGTGGACGAGCACGAGTGGGATGTCGCACTGAACAACCTCGAAGCAGGGAGAACCGCATGAGCACTGCCAAGAACACCACGGCTGCGGCGAGCGGCGAAGTGAAGAAAAAACTCACCACCTCCGCGATGATCGCCTCGATTGCCGCCGAAGGTCAGGCCACCCGATCGGCACCCTTCGGCCATGCGCTGGCAGCCCTGGCGGAGCAACGCCCGGAGATTGTCGGGCTGTCCGCTGACTTGTCCAAATACACCGACCTGCACATCTTCGCCAAAGCCCACCCGGACCGGTTCTACCAAATGGGCATGGCCGAGCAATTGCTGATGAGCGCAGCGGCCGGCATGGCCCGCGAAGGCTGCGTGCCCTTTGCGACGACCTATGCGGTGTTTGCGTCTCGTCGGGCGTATGACTTCATCTGCATGGCCATTGCCGAAGAAAACCTCAACGTGAAGATCGTCTGTGGTCTGCCAGGCCTCACCACCGGCTACGGCCCCAGCCACCAGGCAACGGACGACCTGGCGATTTTTCGCGCCATGCCCAACCTGATGATTGTCGACCCCTGCGACGCGCTGGAAATCGAGCAAGCCGTCCCCGCGATCGCCGCACACCAGGGCCCGGTGTACATGCGTCTGCTACGCGGAAACGTGCCGTTGGTGCTGGACGAATACGGCTATCAGTTCGAGATAGGCAAAGCCAAAACCCTGCGCACCGGCAACGACGTGCTGATCATCTCCACCGGGCTGATGACCATGCGCGCACTGGAAGCGGCCAAGGAACTACAGGCTGATGGCGTGGACGTTGCGGTGCTGCATGTGCCCACCATCAAACCATTGGACGAACAGACGATTCTGGCTGAAGCCCGCAAGTCGGGGCGTCTGGTGGTCACCGCCGAGAACCATTCGATCATCGGTGGTTTGGGCGAAGCCGTGGCGACTGTCTTGTTGCGCAATGGCGTGACGCCGACATTCAGGCAAATCGCCCTGCCCGATGCCTTCCTCGATGCCGGGGCACTTCCAACGTTGCATGACCGTTACGGGATCTCCACCGCAGCGGTGTGTACGCAAATCAAAGGCTGGTTGTAAATCGGCCTGGCCGAGTCGCGTCACAGAAAGGGCCCTGCGGCCCTTTCTTTTTTCCACTGCGAATCCGCGTTCTGAAACCCTGAAGATCTCATCTGCAACTGGCCACACTCATGCGCTCTCGTCGAGAACCCGGAATTTTCTGCCTTGCCCGGCATCCATCCTCATGCAGCCCGCGCAACCTGCGCGGGCTTTCTGATCAACTGCCTCGGGCATCATGCTGCATTCTGGAGAAGTCAAATGGCCAAGCAAAACGAGCAAACACTCCACACCGAGTCCACCATCAAGGACACTTCCGGCAAACCCGTCAACGTAGTGGAACGCGATATTGCAGACCAGAGCGGCGATACCAAGGGCATAGACGAAGTGATTACACCCACCTCGATTCGCGAGAAAGAACAGGACGCCCAGACCCTCAACGAAAAACTCTCTGAGGTCGAGCGCAAACTCGCGAAGGACTGATCAACTCATTGCCTGAATGGCTGCATCCACATAGATCGCCCGCGATTCAACAGGTCGTCACGACGAACCCAAAACGCAGTCATTCTGCAAAGTCCCACCATTCAGCGATTTCAATGGAATTTATTTCCACCCCGGTTCCTCTGAGCTTATATCAAGAAAAATCAGTGGTACCTTTATGACCGTCTTACGCCAGATTTCACTGCACCCTGCCCAGCCCCAGGCGGAATCCGGGGCTGCATCGGCCTTGTATCGCGCCCTGATGACGGGCGCGTCGCCCGCTGATCAACCACAGCTGCGGGCATTCCTTCAGGAGCATTTGCAGCGCGTTGATGGCGCTCAGTGCGAGCTGCCCCAGCGGGTTGAGGAGTGGCCAGCCTGGGTTGCCGAGCATGCCAGCCAGGTCGGTGAGCAATACGCCGAGTACCTCGCGCAACGCCATGCGGGTGGGCCTCGTCGGTTTTTCACCAGCAAGGCTCATGCGCTGTATTTCCTGCAGCATGTGGCACCGAGCAAACTGGTGGACGGTGCCTGGTTGCACGGCACAACCCGGCACGCTGCCGACTGGCGCTATCACGGCCTTATCCGCACCTACCTCGAAGAGCTGGGGGATGGCGAACCGGCGTTGAACCATGTGGTGCTGTACCGAAATCTGCTCACCGAGCACGACTGCGCAGCCGATCAACCGCTGCCGGAAGACCGTTATCTGCAAGGTGCCCTTCAACTTGCCCTCGGCGAGTGCGCAGACGAATGCCTGCCGGAAGTCATCGGCTATAACCTGGGCTACGAGCAGTTGCCGCTGCATTTGTTGATCACTGCATTCGAGCTGAACGAGTTGGGTATCGACCCGTACTATTTCACCTTGCACGTGACCATCGACAATGCCAGTTCGGGCCACGCCAAAAAGGCGGTCGAGACGGTCAGCCAGTTTCTGGCAACCGCTGAGGACCCCGATCAATTTCTCGCTCGGGTGCGTAACGGCTACCAGCTCAACGACCTGGGCGCAGGCACCACGGCCGTCATCGGCGCGTTTGATCTGGAGCGCGAAGTGGTAGCCATGCTAGAGAGCAAGCGCTCCTTTGGTCAGCACATGCATTCCGATTACTGCCGCCTCGAGGGCCGCACCATCAATGAATGGCTGGCCGCGCCGGGGCAATGCCGAGCATTCCTGGCGGCACTTGAAAATAAAAGCTGGATCAAGCGCGGCCAGGACCCGAGCCTCAGCCGGTTCTGGCAGCTCATCGATGGGCCGGGTGCGGTGATGTTCGGGGTGTTCAACGGCTATGAGAAGCAGTTGATCCGCGACTGGATCTGCGCAGACTGGCAACCCGAGAAAACCGACACGCAACCTTTTCGCGCGCGCTTCCGCAAGCGCCCGGTGGTGGTGCCCGCAGTAGCGTCAGAAGCGCCTGCGGTGGGCAATGCCACGCCTGCCGAACTGGCAGTGCTGGTCGATCTGATCTCCCCTGCCCGGCATCACACGCCTGAGGGGCTGACCGCCACCCGCACCTACGCCAGCCAACTCGCCCGAGGACTTTTCCGATGAGCAATCTACAGATCACTCCCCAGGCATTCGACGAGACTGCGGCCTCGGACCAGTCTCATGACCTGGCGTTGCTGCAACTGGGGCGCAGGCTGCAAGCCGATGAGTACAGCTTCATCACCGTGACGCCCCTGAGCCATCAGCGTAATAACGCGCGGGACGGGAATCGTATTTCCAGGAGCCTGCGGGACATCTTCGGCTGGAACCGACCTTTTGAGCACGACCTGCTACCCGTTGCCGAGCGGCAGGCGCTGCTGGCCGCCGACGTGCTGCGCGCCCATGCAGGGCTGTGGACCAGTAAAGTGCGCTGGTCGAGCCTCGACGATCTGTTGTTCGTCCACTCCGGTTTTCCAACGTTGGCTCACGATTCAGTGTTCTTCGGGCCCGACACCTACCGCTTCGCCCAAGCCATTGAAGAGCACCTGCGCACCTCGATGCATCCGATCAAAAACGCAGTGGACATCGGCTGTGGCAGTGGCGTCGGGGCAATCCTGATCGGCCGGGCACGCCGCGACGCTCAAGTGCTCGCGCTGGATATCAACCCGACTGCGCTGCGATACACCGCCGTTAATGCAGCGCTGGCCGGAACCGAAAATGTCTCGGCCTGGCACAGCGATATCCTTGACGGTGCGTCCGGGGAATTCGATCTGATCGTGGCCAACCCGCCTTACATGCAGGACACGCAGCAGCGCGCCTATCGGCACGGCGGTGAGCGGCTGGGGTCAGAGTTGTCGGTGCGAATCGTCCAGCAGGCGGTCCAGCGTCTGGTGGTGGGCGGCACCTTGCTGCTCTACACAGGCGCGCCTTCGGTCAATGGCGTGGACCTGTTTCTGGAGAGCGCTCGCCAATGGGTCGACGTGCCCGGCATGGCCTGGAGCTACCGCGAAATGGACCCGGATGTGTTTGGCGAAGAGCTGGAGACCGCCACCTACGCCGAAGCCGAACGGATTGCAGCCGTGGTGCTGACCGTGACGCGCACCCACTGATGCAACCGAAACAAAACAATGCTCCGACCCCGCTGCTCAACCCCGGCGACAGCGTGGTGCTGTTCGACGGCACCTGCAAGCTGTGCAATGGTTGGGCACGGTTCGTGATTGCCCACGACCGGGCCCGGCATATCCAGTTGGCAGCCGTGCAGTCGCCCCAGGGGCAGGCGTTGTTGAAATGGGCCGGATTGCCACAGGATCAGTTCAACACCATCGTCTTTATCTCCAACGGCGAGATGTTTATCCGCTCCCAGGCGATGTTCGAGATCCTCGCCCGCTTGCCCGCCCCCTGGCGCTGGCTGACCGTCGCTCGCATCGTGCCGCCAGCACTGCGGGACTGGATGTACGACAGGATCGCGTTGAATCGCTATCGGTTATTCGGCCGATATGACGCCTGCCAGCTCCCGACGGCTGATCATCCGCAGCGCTTTTTGCAAGCCCTGCCCTAGCCGTTTGCCGGCGAAAAAAAATTTTTGCAGCGCCTCTTGAAAGTGTTTTTCCTGAACCTACATTCGGTTTACGCGATGCCGAAAGCGGGTCGCGTCTTAAATCACTTGGAAAAACTCAGGAGATTTTGCAATGGCTACAACACTTTCGCTGGCCCCACTGTTCCGTCAGTCGGTAGGCTTCGATCGTTTCAACGACCTTTTTGAATCGGCGCTTCGCAGCGAGGCCACGACTGCCTACCCTCCCTACAATGTCGAGAAGCGCGGGGACGATGAATATCGCATTGTCATCGCCGCGGCAGGCTTGAATGAAGAGGACATGGAGATTCAGGTTGAAAAAGGCGTCTTGACGATCGCTGGCGGCAAGCGCGAGACCGAGAAAGAGGTGACGTACCTGCATCAGGGTATTGCGCAGCGTGCATTCAGACTGTCGTTCCGCCTGGCCGATCACATCGAAGTCCAGGAGGCGGCGCTGAACAATGGCCTGTTGAGTATCAACTTGCTCCGTGTAATACCGGAGGAAGCCAAGCCAAGGCGCATCACCATCGGTGGCTCTGACAAGCCCGATCTGAAAACGGTGAGTCTGCAGTGATCCAGACAGGAGGCGCTCTACGGAGCGCCTCTTTTTTCATGCGGATCTGGATGTTTGGGCTACAGACAAGCCTTCAGCATGCCTGTGCCCGAACACAAAACGTCTGACCGCCCCTACAAGCGGAACCGACCCACTTCCTGCTTGAGCTCTTGCGCCAACTGGCCCAGATCATTGCTGGTGCGCTGAAGATCCTGAACCGACAGATTGTTTTGCTCAGCCATCTGCGCCGATCGTTCGACGCTACGGGCGACGTCCTGACTCGCAGCCGATTGCTCACGCAATGCCAGGGAAATCTGCTCGACGACGACCAGTACCTGGCCTGAGCTTTCACTGATTTCGGTGATGGCCTTGCCAGCCGATTCGGCCATTTCCACGCCCTGGCTAACTTCCATCACGCCGCTGCGCATGCTCTCTACCGTCTCACGCACGCCGATCTGGATCTTGTCGATCATGCTGGCAATTTCCTTGGTGGATTTGCCCGTGTTCTGCGCCAGCAAGCGCACTTCATCGGCTACCACCGCAAAGCCGCGACCCTGCTCACCTGCACGGGCAGCCTCAATGGCAGCATTGAGGGCCAGAAGGTTGGTTTGATCCGCGATGCCCTGGATGACGCTGATGATGGTCGAAATCTGCTCGGAATGGTGGCCCAACTCCGACACCTTGGTCGACGCATGCTGCACGGTCTTTGCGATACCGTTCATGCTGTCAAGGGTGTTCTGGATAACCGTGGAGCCATCCATTGATTGCTGACCGGAGCGTTGCGCCAGGCCACCGGCCTCGCCTGCGTTATTGGATACGTGACTGATGCTGACCGTCAGTTCTTCAACAGTGGCCGCCATCGCGGATGCCGAGCTTGATTGTTCATTGACCGCGCTGGAAAGCTGCTGCGACGCCCCGGAGATTTGCTGCACGGACTCAATCAATTGGGTGGCAGCCTGGTTGATCTGCTGAATCATCTGACGCAAGCGCGTCTGCATGCGATCAAACGCCTTGGGCAGTTCATCACTGCTGCTGGTATCAATCACCGAGTCCAGTCGGCCTTCGGCAACTGCTGTCGCCGCATCGATGGCCACTTGCAGGCGGGCCTGGGTGGTGCGGCCCAACGCGTAGGCCATGATGATTGCCAAAAAGGCCGCAATCAAACCACCGACCAGCAGGATCGTAATTGCGCGATCCTTGGCGTCGTTCATCTCTTTAGTCCGGCTTGTCAGCAGCGCTTCTTCCGCCTGGCCCAGTTCAGTAATAACGGCGCGCATGCCATCCATCTTGGCTTTGTCTGCGCCACTGCTGATGCGCTGATCGAGGACATCATCGGCGCTGCCGCTCTGTGTCAGTTGGCGCCGCAGGGCGATGATCGGATGTACATCTTCGTCCAGCCAACGGGTTTGCAGCTGTGCCAATGTGGCCAGGCGTTTCTGTTGCTCGGCGTTGTCACTGGTCAGTGCTTTGAGTGTCGCCAGGCTGCTGGAAAACTTGCTTTCACCGGCAATCTGAGGCTCAAGGAAGTTGTCCTTGCCGGCAATGACGAAGCCGCGCATGCCCGTCTCGATATTGATCAACTGTTCAAGCGCCATCTGCGACTGACTCAACACCTGATAACTATGGACGTTGCTGTTGATTGCACTGTCGACCTGCCCGAAGCCACGATATGCGCTGGCCACCAGGACGCCCAGCAAGACCACAATGGCGGCAAAGCTGAGGTAGAGCTTTTGAGTAATGCTGAGTTTACTGAACATGCGTGTGCGCTCGAATAATTGAGCATCCTTGGCTCGGGCTTTTAGCTTTTTTTGGGCAGCGACTGTCTAATATCATGTCGACATCACTGTTTATCGACAGCAACGAACGTTGCTTGAGCGGCGTTGTCACATTTTGTTAATTTCACAAAAGTACACATTGCCAATCGATGCAAAAGGCAGGCTGACCCATGGATACAGGGCTTCTGGAGTACTTGGCGGGAGTAGCTGCCGCCAGACGGTGGCTAAAGTGATTGCCCGGTTCAAGCGACAAACATCCCTGTTCGATGATTAGAACGTTCATCGCGTTGGCGCAGTCTGATGCTGTGTCTTTGCTCGGATGACCTGGCTCATGTCAAACGCACTGGTATTTTTCGCGACCCTCATCGGGATGGAGGGTTTTGCGTTTCTGGCCCACAAATATGTGATGCACGGCTGGGGCTGGGGCTGGCACCGCTCCCATCATGAACCCCGCAGCGGCTGGTTCGAGAAGAACGATCTGTACGCGGTGGTGTTTGCGCTGTTCGCCATCGTCCTGATCGCGCTGGGCACGCAGGGCATGCACCCACTGGAGTGGATCGGGGCGGGTATGACGGCTTATGGCTTCTTGTACTTTCTGGCCCACGATGGGCTGGTGCACAAACGCTGGCCACTGAAATACGTCCCCCGGACTGGCTATCTCAAGCGCCTGTATCAGGCGCACTTGATGCACCATGCGGTGTCAGGCAAGGACCGCTGCGTGTCGTTCGGTTTTCTCTTCGCCCCGTCTACCGCGACGCTTCGGGCGCAGCTTCGCGATCTGCATGGCGGGCCGCTTCACAAGCGTGATCCGGACGTTGCCACAGGCTCGGCGAACGCGCGGGCCACTGACGACCCCGGGCACTGATCGCGCGCCACAGGCCGCCAAGCACCAGCCGCAGCTTGTCGAGCCTGGAGGTCGATACCCGCGTGTCCCAGGCATGTTCGCCCCGCCTTGCGACCTTGATGCCGATCTGCCGATAGACCCCGGACGCAGTCGCCACTGCCCACGCAGAACGCCACGGCAGCGCAGTCAGCCCGGCCTCGGCACTGGCATAAAAGGGTTCCGCCATCTGCACCAGCCGTTGCGCGAGGATGGCCAGCCCCGGTCGATGCTGGATGTCGGCCAGGGACGCTTCGGGGATTGAAAACTCATCCAGCCAGACGCGCGGCAGGTAACAACGGCCGACGGCGGCGTCTTCGACGATATCCCGAGCGATGTTGGTCAGTTGAAACGCCATGCCCAGGTCGCAGGCACGGTCCAGCGTTTTCGGGTCACTGACGCCCATGACCTGCGCCATCATCAGCCCCACCACACCGGCCACGTGGTAGCAGTAGTCCAAGGTGTCGTCGATGCTCTGGTAGCGGCGCTGATGCACATCCATGGCAAAGCCTGCCAGATGTTCCAGCGCATAGCGCTCGCGGATGTGATGGGTGAGCACCACCTCCCGGAACGCCGCGAACGCTTCGTGCCGGGGTGGCAATCCGGCGTACACCGCCCGGGTCTGGATAGTCAGCTCGGCCAGGCGCCGGTCGACGTCCTCCTGGCTCAACACCGTTGCCGAATGCCCCGCCTCCTGGCCGTCTATCACGTCATCACAATGCCGACACCATGCGTAGAGCATCACGGCGCTGGCCCGGGTAGCGGGATCGAACAACCGCGAGGCCGCCGCAAAGCTCTTTGAGCCCACGGCAATGCTCTGCTCAGCGTGCTGCAGCAGGGCCTGCTCCTGAGGTTCATCGCGGTTCATGGGTGCAGGTCCTCCAGCATCAAACCGGCCGTGGCTTTGGCCGAGCCGATGACACCCGGCACACCCGCACCGGGGTGGGTACCCGCACCGACCAGATACACATTGTTCAGGCTTGCATCACGGTTATGCGGCCGGAACCAGGCGCTTTGCCACAGCACGGGTTCAAGGGAAAACGCCGAGCCCAGGTGCGCGTTCAGCTCACTGCGAAAATCATCGGGGGTGAAAATCCGGCTGGTCACCAGGTCTTCACGCAGGCCAGGCATGTAGTGTTTTTCCAGGTAAGCGAAAATCCGGTCCCGATAGCGCGGGCCTTCGACGTCCCAGTCGATGGGCGCGTTACCCAGATGCGGCACCGGCGAGAGCACGTAATGGCTGGAACACCCCGGTGGGGCCAGGCTCGGATCGGTGATGCAGGGAGCGTGCAGGTAGAGCGAGAAATCCTCAGCCAGCTCGGCGCCCTTGAAGATCTCCTGAATCAACGCCCGGTAGCGCGGCCCGAAACAGACCGTGTGATGCTGCAACTGGGGTTGCGGCCTTTTGAGCCCGAAATGGATGACGAACAGGGAATTGCTGAAGCGCTTGCTCTTGAGGCGCGCACTTTCCTTGATGCCACGGGGATGGCCGCCCAGCAGTTGCTCGTAGGTGTGCACCACGTCGGCGTTGGAAGCGACGCAGTCCGCATCGAGCAAACGTCCGTCCTTGAGGCGCACGCCACTGGCCTTGCCCGCCTGCACCTCGATGCTGGCGACGTCGGCATTAAGCTCGACACGCCCGCCGATGTCTTCGAACAGCTTGACCAACCCCTGAACCAGCGCGCCGGTACCGCCCTTGGGAAACCACACGCCCCACTGGCGTTCCAGGGCATGGATCAAGGTGTAGATCGAGGACGTGGCGAACGGGTTGCCGCCCACCAGCAGGGAGTGAAACGAAAACGCCTGGCGCAGCTTTTCGTCTTCGATGAATTCCGACACCATCGAGTAGACGCTGCGCCATGCCTGCAACCGAGCCAACTGCGGCCCGGCCTTGATCATGTCGCGAAACGACAGGAACGGCACGGCCCCCAGCTTGAGGTAGCCCTCGCGAAAAACCGCTTTGGAGTACGCCAGAAATCGCTGGTAGCCCTCGACATCCTTGGGGTTGAGCCTGCCGATCTGACGGTCCAGCTCGGCCTGATCGTTGGCATAGTCGAACTGCGTGCCGTCCTCCCAGCACAAACGATAGAACGGCGAGACCGGCAGCAGCTCGACGTAATCGCGCATGGATTTGCCCGCCGCCACGAACAGCTCTTCGATGGCCGTGGGGTCGGTGATCACCGTCGGCCCGGCATCGAAGGTGAAACCCTCATCGTGATACACATAGGCGCGGCCGCCGGGCCTGTCGCGTTTTTCCAGCAGCGTGGTTTGCACCCCCGCCGCCTGCAGCCGAATCGCCAGTGCCAGGCCACCAAAGCCTGCGCCGATCACAATCGCGTTTTTCGCCTGGGTCATGCTTGATCCTTGTAATGCCGAGGCAGGCAGCGAAGCGCCGCATGCATGGCCTCGTTAATGGGAACGGGCGGCTTGCCGATCAGCACCCGCAGTTTGTCATGCAGGGTGCTGTCGCCCGAATAGAAACGCCTGATCAGCCCCTCGGGCAGCCCATAGAAACGCTGCATGACCTGCCAGCGGTTCTGAGGTTTACCGGCCAGGAACAGCATGCGATTGAGCAGTCGGTAAAAACTCTGGCGACGCCACGCCTGTTCGGCGAAAGCGTGGATGCCTCGGTGCAGCGCCTCGGCATGCAGCTCGTCCTGTTGAACGATCCAGTCCGCCAGTTGAACCGCATGGGGCAGCGAGTAACCCGTGGTGCAGTGGCACAAACCGGCGCGCAACCCTGAACGCGGCTGGCCGGGTGACTCGTTCCAGAAGCCGGCAAAGTCACCTGCCAGGGTAATCGGCAACACGCCCTGCTCTTCACGCAGGCAGCGGGCAATCGTCCAGCCACGACCCTGCGCATACTCACGAATATGCTCGCGCAGCTGTTCTGAAGAAAAGCTCTGACGGTCAACATAGTGGGTGTCTTCCACCAGCACCGTGTCGGCAGAGAACGGCAAGACGTAGACAAAGCGATAGCCCTGCCCTTGAGCGACCCTGGCATCCATGATGATCGGCGCATCCAGCCCATGAGGGGCCTGGAGCTGCAGCAACTGGCCGAGAAACGCCTGCTGGCCCAGCACCAGATGCTCGCTGTGCCGCAGGCCACGGCCATCGATCACAGCCTTGGCGTGCAACTGCTCGCCGCTGTCGAGCAGCAGTGAAGTCGGCGTCATCTGCTCGATGCGCTGTCCGACCCGCAGCCCATCGCCAAGCGACGGCTCGATAACCTGGGCAAAACGCTCCGAGGTGATGCTTGCGTAGCCGCTGTTCAACCGCCGCGAGCGCCCCGGAAAATGCACGTCGTAGGCCGGCCAGGTCTGCACGACCAAGGGTCTGATCCATTGATGCTGCTCGGCCGTGAGGTCCGAGTCGTGGAAAGACCACGTGTGGTTGCCACCGATCTGCGCGAGCTCCTCGACGCAAAGCACCGTCAGTTCGGGCCGCAGTTGCTTGAGGCGCCAGGCGATCAACCCATTGGCCAGGCCGCCACCGGCAAGGATCAGGTCGACCTTCATGCAACCGCCTGCGTCAGCACCGGCTCACCGCTACGCGCTACCGCCTCAACGATGTCCGCCGCTTTGCGGGTGCCACCGGCGTGCTGCAACTCAGCCGCCAGTTGATGCAAGGGCTCGCGGGGCAGCGCAAGTAACCGGGCCAGCGCATCGGCAATCGCGGCAGCGCTCGCCCGGCGATTGAGCTGCACGCCCAGGCCTCGGTAGCTGACACGCGCCGCCACCCCTGGTTGATCAAACCCGATAGGCATGACCAGCATCGGCGTGGTGGTCGCAATCGCATCCATCACCGTGTTGAGCCCGCCGTGGGTTACGACCACATCGGCCTGTGCCAAGACCCGCTGCTGAGGGGCGAACGCCGTGACCCAGCTCGCGCCATCCGCGACAAGCGTGCGCTCCTGGGTGGAATCCAGGCCGCCGCAATGGGCGATCAACAACTGCGCGTCCAGACGGCGGCAGGCCTTCGCGATCTGCCGGAACATCGCTAACCGCCCGCCCTGCAAGGTGCCGAGGCTGGCGAAGACAAAAGGTCGATCTTTATCAATCGGCCACTCGACAGGTCCGGCAGCCGGCAGGGGCTGCCCCACGCTGTTCGACAAAACGCTGCGCAACGGGCCGACGGCATGGAAATGCGCGGGGTGAAGGGTCCGGGGGAAATCAAACCCCTCAAGGGTCTGACTGATCTGGGCAAAGGGCGAAAGGCACTCATGCAGCGCATCGCGAGGTTCGATGACGAGGCGCCGAGACGCTGCGCGCAGGACGTTTGTCAGGGGGCGCATCAGCCAGTCGTAAACCCGCTGGCTCCCTGCGTACATGCGAAGGCTGCGTTCGTCACCGCCATAGGCAAATGGCATCACTGGCAGCGGCAAGCCGGGCTCGCGATTGACCGGCAGCGCGCAGGCTACCGACACATAAGGCAGGCCCAAGGCCTCGGCGACCATCGCACCGGCAGCTTCCATCTGGTCGCAGAGCATTGCATCGACCTGCCTGTTAACCAGGGCTGCCGGCAATTCCTTGCACAGCATGTCCGTGCTAGCACACATGTCAGCGATGACCCGGCGTAATGTCAGCGGGTTATTCGAGCTGGCGGCGCGTTGCAGCGATGCGTCAAGGCTGCCCGGCGGATGACTGTCGGCACCCAAGGCGTGAAAACTGATACGCGGATCCCCCAACCAGCGGCGCGCGTCCGCCTGCTGGAAAAACGTCACCTGATGCCCGCGATCCAACAGCTCGACCGCCAACGCCTGAAAGGCCTGGGAATGGCTATAAAAAGCCGGGGCCACCACGCCAAAATGGCTCATGGCCGCTGAACCGACGGCAGCAGTGTTGCCCGGCGCAGCGCAGCCAGGTCGCTGGAACCTGTGCAGAAACAGGCAATGCGCAATTGCCTGATGACAATGTCGAAATGCTCGATGACCGACGCTGTGGAAACTGTCGCATTGCGCAGCACCCCCGCCGCCTGCCCCACCAGATCGGCCCCCAGACACAGGGCTTTGGCTGCATCCACACCGTTACGAATGCCTCCGGAGGCAATCAGGATCATGCCCGGCAGAGCCTCGCGAACGCTGACAAGGCTGGTGGCAGTCGGTATGCCCCAGTCGGCAAAGGCCATCGCCACTTCGCGATCGGCCGGCCGGCTGGCGCGCTCGGCTTCCACTGCCGCCCAACTGGTGCCACCGCTGCCCGCCACGTCGATCACGCTGACCCCGACATCCGCCAGGGCCTGGGCCACCGAGACCGAGATCCCCGCCCCCACCTCCTTGACGATCACCGGCACGCCGACGTTTTGCACGGTTTGCCCGATGGCATCCAGCACGCCGCGCCAGTCCCGATCACCTTCGGCCTGGACGGCTTCCTGCAAAGGGTTCAGGTGGATGATCAAGGCATTGGCCTGCAAGGTGTCGACAGCACGGCGCGCCAGGTCCTGGCCGTCGCTTTCCAGCAGTTGCGCCGCGCCGATATTGCCCAACAGCGGGATATCAGGTGCCAGACGCCGCAGCTCACTGGTCAGGCCCTGATCATTGCCACTGCGCAGCCCGACCCGTTGCGACCCCACGCCCATAGCGATGCCAAGTTCCTGAGCGGCCTCGGCCAGATGGCGATTGATGGCTGCCGAGCGCTGCGCGCCTCCGGTCATGGAACTGATCAGCAACGGCGCTCTGAGTGAGATCCCGACCAGCGCACAGGCCAGGTCAATGCGGTCCAGATCAAGCTCCGGCAACGCGCAGTGCTCAAACTGAAAGGCGTCGAACCCGCTGCCGCCACCCTGCTGCGGGTCATGACGCGCGCCACGACCGTCCAGCACGATAGTGAGATGATCGTCCTTTCGCTGACTTAAAGGGTGCTCGGTCATGGAAGCTCCATTTCGTTTGAATCATTTCGTGGCGCGCGTGGTCATCTAGCTGAGTCGTGTTGTACGAGTTAACGCAGTTCGCACAACTTGCGTACATCAATGACTGATAGTTGAGGCACTGGTTATTCAAAGTGGTTCAGAGTTTGTGACGCATCACGTAAACGGCCTGACACGCTGAGCGATGGTCACTGATCACCCTTAAATGCAAAGGTCAAGACCGATGACACTCGAGCCTGACGCAACCGTCGAATATGGGTTTACCGAACGCCTGGAAGATGTGCGCGCGGCTATTGAACATCGCCTGGACCAATTGCTGCCCACCTGCAGCGATGAGCGAGACCTGGTCGCGCTGGCCATGCGCGACTCCACCCTGGCACCGGGCAAACGCATGCGCCCCATTCTGTTGATTCTCGCCGCCCAGGGGCTGGGGCACGATGGCGATCAGGCCCTGGACCTGGGCTGCGCGGTGGAATTGATCCACGCCGCATCACTGGTGCTGGACGACATGCCGTGCATGGACAATGCGCAGCTGCGCCGTGGGCGGCCGACCGTGCATTTGAAGTTTGGCGAAGACGTCGCCATCCTCGCGGCCGTCGCCCTGCTCAGCCGCGCATTCGGGGTCATCGCCGGGATCAGCGGCCTCGCCCCCGCGACCCGCATGCAACTGGTCGAGGTCATGGCCAATACCGTGGGCATGCAGGGCCTGGTCCGGGGTCAGTTCAAGGATTTACGCGAGGGCCAGCAGGACCGAGCGCCCGAGGAAATTGCCCTGACCAACAACCTCAAGACCGGGGTGTTGTTTGGCGCAATCATGGACATGGCGTGGCTGATCAGTGACGCCAAAGCCAGCACCCGGCCGGTCCTGCAGAACTTCGCCATGGAGCTGGGCCAGGCCTTCCAGATGTATGACGATCTCAGGGACCATTGCCCGGACAGCGACAAGGATCAAGGCAAGGATGAGGGCAAGTCGACGTTCGTGGCGCTGTACGGCGAACAGAAAGTCCGTGAACAGCTGCAGGCTCATCTATTGAGCGCCGAGCACCATTTGCAGCAGGTCTACGGCCATTCTCGAATGATCACCGGGTACATGCGGATGATCTTCGAGAAAGCCGGTGCCGCCGCCTGAAGTCCATTATTGCCGGGCCTATTTGGCCCGCTCTGCAATAGCCTGTTTCAATTTTTCCCCGTCAGCGAAACGCTGTTCACTGACGACGGCGCCTTTGTTCAGGGCCAGCCACTGAACCGTATCCCGGTCGCCGCCGTAACGGGTGGCGACCCGGCCGTCCTGATCGAGCATGATTCTGTACTTGGCCGAACGCATGGCGGGCACGGCCACCATCTTGATCAGGGAAGGCATCTTCTCGATATCCGCCAGGTACACGATATGCCGCGCCTCCAGATAGCCTTCTGGCTGGCCTTCCAGTGCCGCATCGAGCAACTTGGCTGCCGACATGCTGCGTGCAATCAACAGGACTTGCGCACTGTCGTTCAAGGTATAAGCCTTGTCGTTCTGGTCCAGCAGCGTCCACTTCTGCACGGGTTGATTGAGATCTTTAGAAGGGGCTGAATCTTGTGCCAGTACGTTAACGCTCAGTAATACACCGATCAGCAAGATCATACGCCGCATGGATTCGAACCTCGGTCAGGATAGTCAGGGATTGAAACGCAGGCGCCATCCTACGCCAGCCCCGCTGCCGGGCTCCACTGCCTTAACGCTTTTCTTGCCTGACCCGCTCACAAGCACGCTCACGACGGGCGTCTGCCTTGCGACATTTATTCAACAGGCGATCACGCGGACCACTGGGCCGCACCCCATGCCGAATGGCGCGGCTCAACGCGCGCCAGTAGTGCAAGGGTGATGACCAGACGTGCTGTAGATCGGTTGCCCACTTCCTGTCCCTCATGACGCTAACCTCCAACTTTCGCCGAGCGGCTATAAATCTCGCTCGCCAAAATTGGGCTTGTCACCGCCAGGCTTAGTTCATCGAAATTCAATGATCCCCGACAAACAACCCTGCGACCCGCGCGGCCGGGTCAAGAATCCGGACGCGGCGAATTCGCTCCCACCGTTGGGCTGCGGGGTGTCAGGCAGATCGCATTGGCAGCCCTTCGCGGCTAAAGCCGCTGCAACATAAGCCGGGGATTATCTATCGGGAACTACCCACCTTCAGACGCTCGGACAACCTCACCAGATCCGCGAGAGAATCGGCCTGCATCTTCTTCATCAAGGCGCCGCGTCGGACCTTGACGGTGACTTCGCTGACCCCGAGCCTGGCGGCGACTTGTTTATTCAACAGCCCGGTCACCACCAGATCCATCACACTGCGCTCACCCTCGGAAAGGCTGGCATAGCGACGCTGCAGGTCAGCCAGGCCCTGGGCCACTTCACGGCGTTGTCGGTCATGGCTCAAGCCGCGGGCGATGGCGTCGAGCAGGTCCTGCTCGCGAAAGGGCTTGGTGAGAAACTCCAGCGCGCCCGCCTTCATCGCCCTGACCGACATGGGGATGTCGCCATGGGCGGTGATGAATATCACCGGCAGCGAAATCCCGCCGCGCAGCATCTCGTCCTGAAAATCCAGCCCGCTCATGCCCGGCATGCGCACGTCCAGAATCAGGCACCCCGGCGCATCCGCTCGCGGGCTTTCGGCGAACTCGCGGGCGGAGGCGAATGTCAGGCAGTTGAGCCCCATGGAGGCCAGCAGATCTTCCAGGGAGGCGCGCACCGAGGCATCGTCATCCACCACATACACCACAGGGTCGGCCGGGGTTTGAATGACAGGGTCTTTCATGGGGTTTCCTTGTGTCCGCCGGGCAAGGTGAAGTGGAAGGTCGCGCCGAGCTCCGGGTTGGCGCTCGCCCAGATACGGCCTTCGTGGGCCTCGATGATTGAGCGACTGATCGTCAATCCAATGCCCATGCCATCCAGCCTTGTTGTGTAGAACGCGTCGAAGACCCGCTCGCAATCGTCAGCCCCCAGGCCAGAGCCCTGGTCGCTGACTGAGAAGTGCAGATAATTGCGCGCGTCGCACGCCACCGACAACTCAAGAATACGTCGGTCCGGGTCGGTATGCCCCATGGCCTGCATGGCGTTCATGACCAGGTTCAACAACACCTGCGGAATCTGCACCCGGTCCGCCAGCATCGGCGGCAAGCCTGACGGGATGTCCAGGCGCAAGGTCACGCTCTGTTTATCCAGCTCACTGTGCAGCAGCTGCACAATGCCGTTCACGGTATCGGCGACATTCAGCCACTCCTTGGTGGGCGGCCGACGCTGGGCCATGCTGCGCACTCGGGCGATGATTTCGCTGGCGCGATGGGCATCGGCGATGATCCGTTCGAGTGCCTGGCGCGCCTTGGGCAGGTTGGCAGGTTCGGCGGCCATCCAGCGCAACCCGGCATTGCCACTGGTGGCGATAGCGGCCAGCGGCTGGTTGACCTCGTGGGCGATGGAGGCTGTCAGCGCGCCGAGCATGTTGGTCCGGGCGCTGTGCTCCAGCAGCTCCCGAGCCTGATGCACGGCACGGATCGCCGCCGACATGCGCAACGCCAGGTACGTGGTGCAGGCAATGGCGGCCAGGCTGATCAGGCAATTGATCAACCCCGCCTCCGCCTCGCCAAAACGCGTCAGCCGGTAACTGACTACGGTCAGCAGCATGCAGAAAGCCGCCATGGCGATCACCCCGCGCCGGGGCAAAAAGCTCACGGCGATCAGCACCACCACAATCTGAAACACGCCGGCGGCGATTTCCAGATTGGTCAGGGTGTCCGCCACGGTAATGCCCAGTGCAAGGCCAAGCAACAGGGTCAGGCGGATGGCCAGTTGGGCCTGTTCCAGCCGGTTTTTGTATCGCATCAATGCTCCTCTGAATGCCCTTGGAGCCTTGATAAAGGGCTCAGGACGGATTCTCCAGGCTGAAGAGATCAGCCACTTCGTCGTAGGCATACAACTCGGCGTAACGCCCCCATTGCGTCACGCAGTCCAGGGTTGCCAGCGCATCCTGTTCAGACATGAAGTCTTCCAGCTCGTCACGAAAGCGTCGGGCCGGTGCGGTGCGGCTGGAACGGTCATCCAGTACGCGGCGCACATGCGCCACCAGCGGCACGTAACTGAGCAGGTGCTGGGCAAACAGCTGTTTACGCCCATCCACATCCGATTGCACGAATCGCCGGGCAGCGGGCAGCAGTTGAAGGTCGCCACCCTGCAGCTCGGCAAAGCGCATCAATTGCAGGACTTCGGCGATGGGCAGCAGCTCGTCGGCAGAGTATTGCAGGGTGCTGGCCAGCGCGGGCAAGTCGGCACGGCCATCGTAAGGCGGCGCGCTCACCGCCACAATCAATCCGGCCAGGGCATTGGTCGAGACCGGCGGCAATACCATGCCCACGCCCATCCCCGCAAACAAGCCCTGACGCTGCGCCTCGGTTCCACTGCCCCCGGTCATCTGCACGTAGATCTGCTCGACCAGGGCCTGAAACATCGGGTCCAGACGGTTACGCGGCTGCGGCAGATCGACCACGATTTCGCTCATCACCCGCCCTGGATTGCTGGAAAGCAACAGAATGCGGTCACACATCAGTACCGCTTCTTCGATGTTGTGGGTGACCATCAGGATCGACTTGATGGGCATGCGCCCTTCATACCAGAGGTCGAGCAGCTCGGCGCGCAAGGTTTGCGCGGTGAGGACGTCCAGCGCCGAAAACGGCTCGTCCATCAGCAACACGTCCGGGTCGACCACCAACGCGCGGGCCAAACCCACACGCTGACGCATGCCGCCGGACAATTCCTTGGGGTAGGCACTTTCGAAACCGTCCAGGCCGATCAGGTCAATGGCCGCCAGCGCCCGCCGGCGTCGCTCAGGTGCAGGGACCTTGCGCGCCTCCAGGCCCACCTCGACGTTCTGCAGAACGGTCAGCCAGGGGAACAGCGCGAAATTCTGGAACACCATGCTCACCGAACTGCGCACGCCTGCCGAATCCCGCGGAAAATCCACCCCGCCGCAGGTCGGCGAAACCAGACCGGCAATGGAGCGCAGTAACGTGGATTTTCCGGAGCCAGAGCGCCCCAGCAGCCCGACGATCTCGCCCTCATTCAAATGCAAGTCGACATTGTCCAACACCAGCCGCTCGGTGCCGCCGGGGGTGCCGTACACATGCCGGACTTCGTGAACATCCACCAGGCAACGCTTGCTCATGACATTCATAATCTTCACTCCTCAATCAAGACGCAGACGGCGTTCGGCATAGCGATACAGAGGGCGCCATAACAGGCGGTTGAAACCCACCACAAACATCGACATCACCACGATCCCCAACGCAACGCGGGGGAAATCCCCGGCTTCGGTGGCCTGAGCGATGAACGAACCCAAGCCGCTGGCCTGCAGATGCTGATCCCCCCAGGAAACGGCCTCGGCCACAATGCTGGCGTTCCATGAACCGCCGGCAGCGGTCAGCGCGCCGGTCACGTAGTAAGGAAAGATCCCCGGCAAGGCGACCTGCCGCCACCACTGCCAGCCCCGCACCTGGAACGTCCTTGCGGCCTCGCGCAGATCGGTGGGGATAGCGCTGGCCCCCGCGATGACGTTGAACAGGATGTACCACTGGGTGCCCAGCACCATCAGCGGCGACAACCAGATATCGGCGTCCAGTTTCAGGCCGACGATGGCGATCACCGCGAACGGGAACAGCACGTTGGCCGGGAACGCGGCAAGAAATTGCGCCAGGGGTTGCAGGCGCTCGGCCCAGACCGGGTTCAACCCGATCCACACGCCGATGGGCACCCAGATCAGGCTGGCGATCACAATCAGCACGGCGACGCGGGTCATGGTGGTGAGCCCCAGTCCGAAGGCCCGCACCACCTCCCCCAGCCCAAGCTCGGCGCCGATAAAGTTCGCCAGGTACACGCTGCCCACCAGGCAACCCATCAGCACCAGGCCCAGCCAGACCCGGTCGCTCAGCCGAATGAAACGGGCGCTGGCCGTGAGTGCTGGCAACCACTTGAACCTCGGCGCCTTGAATCCCGTAACGCTCACCAATAGCCTCTTACCCAGTACAAAAAAGCGCTGGATATCGGCCACGACACTGACCAGCACAGGTATCAGTCCGCTGGCCCTGACCAGGTCGTAGACCCAGGAGCGCGGGCGTTTCTGGGAAGCGGTCTGTTCGAAGCGAAACTTGTCGGCCCAGGCCACAATCGGGCGAAACAGCAACTGGTCGTAGATCAGGATCACTGCCGCCATGGCCGCGACGGCCCAGACGATGGCGGCGATATCCTGCCGGGCAATGGCCAGGGCCAGCCATGAGCCAATGCCGGGCAGATTGACTGTGGTGTCGCCAACGGTAATGGCCTCGGAGGCGACCACGAAAAACCAGCCGCCGGACATCGACATCATCATGTTCCAGACCAACCCAGGCATGGCAAACGGCAACTCCAGCCGTACGAAGCGGTGCCAGGGGGAGAATTTGAACTGACGGCTGACGTCCAGCAAATCATTGGGTACGGTCTTCAGCGACTGATAAAAGCCGAACGTCATGTTCCACACCTGGCTGGTGAAGATCGCGAAAATCGCGGCGCACTCCACGCCCAGTTGCCCGCCGGGGAACAGCCCCATGAAAAAGCTCACGGTGAAGGTCAGAAACCCCAGCACCGGCACCGACTGCAGGATGTCCAGCGCGGGCAGGATAATCAGCTCGGCCTTGCGGCTCTTGGCCGCCAGGGTGGCGATCACCAGGGTGAACAGCAGTGAAGCGGCGAGCGCGGCGAACATGCGCAAGGTGGTCCGCAAGGCGTATTCCGGCAAGTGCGCGAGGTCCAGTGAAACCGGCGCCGAACTGAGCGCCGCGAGGGACTGGCTCATCTGCCCGACGCCGTGAATGATCAGCAACGCCCCTGCCGCCAATAGAGCAAAGAAACCCACTGACGCCCACCCGGAAGAACCGGTACCCGCCACGCTGGCGCCGCTGTTGGATCGAGTCAGGGGGGTAACAAAAGGTAGACGCATGATTCACCTCATCAACTCCCCGGCAAAACGCACGCGCAACCTGACCTGCACTTGCAAGCGGAGCGCATTGAACGGGGCAATGAAATTTGAAGGTGCAGACGCTACGAACCTGTCGCAGCCGAACGCGAGGACAGGGCTAGGTTAAGGACTGCCGCGGCTGATCGCCACCAGGCAAAAGGACGGCAAACGATACTTTGGTATAGCGGCTGTGCAGGTCAGCGAATGCGACCTGCCTGACACCCCCGCAGCCCAACGGTGGGAGCGAATTCATTCGCGAAGAGGCCGGTACATTCGGTAGAGATGCATCGGCTGTACGGCCGCCTTCGCGAGCAAGCTCGCTCCCACAGGTCCTGTGTTTGCTGCGCGACAGCGCGGCGTCCGGACGACGTGGGCACTCCCACAGGTTATGTGCTGCCTTCGGATGCACGCTCATTCCGGGCTGGAATGGGCCCATGAAAATCATGAATTTTATTTATGCGCAGGAATCTCGTAGCGTGCCTGCACCCACATGAGGAGATGCCGCCGTGACTGATGCCCGCTTGCGCTTGTACGTTGATGCCCGATACACCAGCCCCTACGCTCTGTCAGCTTTTGTCGCGCTGCGCGTCAAAGGTATCGAGTTCGATCTGCTCACGGTCGACCTTGAAGCGTCTGACCACCTTTCAACCGACTACACCCAACTCTCGCAGACCCAGCGAGTGCCGACGCTGGTGGACGACGATTTCGCCCTGTCTGAATCTTCGGCGATCACCGAATACCTGGAAGACGCCTACCCACAGGTGCCGGTCTATCCCCAGGACCTGAAAAGCCGGGCCAAGGCCAGGCAGGTTCAGGCGTGGCTGCGCAGCGATCTGATGCCGATCCGCCAGGAGCGTTCCACGCTGGTGGTGTTTTACGGGCAGAAATCCGGGCTGCTGACGCCCACGGCTGTCGCGGCCACACGCAAGCTGTTCAGTGCCGCACAAGCCTTGCTGGGCGACGGCAGCGAGTATCTGTTCGGTCAGTGGTCGATTGCCGATGTCGACCTGGCGTTGATGCTCAACCGCCTGGTGCTCAACGGTGATGCGGTGCCGCCGACGCTAGTAGCGTATGCCCAGCGCCAATGGCAGCACCCCGCCGTGCAAGAGTGGGTCGCCCTGCAACGCCCCGCCCCATAGCCAAAGTTGAGCGCCTAACCCAGTTGCTTTTCGATAGGCACGGTTCGGGCGCTCACTTCATCGCCAGTGTGCCGGGTGGTGACAGTTTCAATCAGCACGATGCCGCATTCTTCCAGGGCCACCGGGTTATGCCGGGTGCGCTTGGGGATCACGCAGAATTCGCCGGGCTGCAGGATCACGTCCCGGTCTTCCAGTTCGATCTTGAGCGTGCCGTACACCACCATGAACAGCTCGTCCTCATCTTCATGGGCATGCCACATCAACTCGCCCTTGAGTTTGGCGACTTTGATGTATTGGTCATTGACCTGACCAATCACCATCGGTGACCAGTATTCACTGACCCTGGCGAGGGCGGATTCAATATTCGTGCTGTTGCCGCTAAGCATCATGAGTAAGCTCCCTGAAAAAAGAAGCCTCAATGTACGTTGGGCCGGTGACGGCCCGTATCGAATCTTTATAATGCCGGCATTAGCAATCGTAATGGCCCATCCCATGCGCAAGCCCCAGACCCTTGACCTCGTGTTGCTCCGCAGCTTTGTTGCCATCGCGCAAACCGGCAGCATTAGCGCCGCCGCACGGCAGTTGCACCTCACCCAGGGCGGCATCAGCCAGCAGGTGAAACGCCTGGAGCAGTTTTTCGGATGCAGGTTGCTGGAGCGGGACGCACAAGGCGCGCGGCTGACCAATCGTGGCCAGGATTTTCTGCCCAAAGCGCAGCGCCTGCTGCTGCTCAATGACAGCGTGTGCGAGGAGATGATCGGGGCGCTGCCCCAGGAAACCGTTCGCGTCGGCGTGCCTCACGACATGGCCGGCGCGCACTTTGCGCCGATCCTCAAAGCCTATGCACTGCGCCACCCCACCGTGGAGGTCAGGGTGGTATCGGGTTCTTCGGTGGATCTGATGGATGAGTTCTCCAGAGGGCTGGTGGATCTGACGCTGGCCCAATGCCCCGAGCATGAAGGCGCAGGAGAACGCCTGAAAGTCGAACCTCTGGTGTGGATCGCGACGTCCAGTGAGCTGTTCGACCGCAGGCCCCTGCCGTTGTGTTTCATCAGGCCCAACTGCATTTTCCGGCGCACGGTCTTCGCGGCGCTTGCCGAGGTGCAGATCAGTTGGCGCGTGGTGTTCGAGAATGCTTCGGTGGACACCACCCTGGCGACGGTCAGAAGCGGCTTGGCCCTGACGCCATGGCTGCGCTCGCTGGTGCCGGATGATCTCTGCGAATCAGAGCATGATCACGGCCTGCCCGCGCTGCCCCGGTTCGCCATCGAACTTCACTTGGCGCAAGGCGTTGGCAACGGGGCACTGGCCATGGCCGAGCTGATTCGTCAGCACTACCGCCAAGACGACGTCGCCGCTGCCTGACGCAAGGCTCAAACCGGCGCGCAACTCTTCACCTTCCATTTAACGAACGACGCAGTCCACTGCGCTAGCTGCTGTGCTGGCCTTGGGCGAGGATGCTGTCGAGCTGTTGAAGACCGGAGGCGGCGTAAAGGGTATGCCTGGGTTCGTGGGCAGAATTACCGGCGGCTGTTTGAAGTTGGGGGTGTAGCCAAACTGCCCCGCCGTAAACGTGCTCGCGCCCCCCTTGTTGGCCAGAATGATCTGGCCATCAAGGACCTGGACATAGAGCCCGGGGGACGTTGAACCAACAGGCGGCGATACAGCCGCTGCGATAGACGATAACGGGCCTGCAAGCCGAGGTTCCAGCCAGGCAGCTGCGTCGGCCAGGCGGTAGGCGTAACGTGCTGCCACGCTGGCCAGGACTGTGCCGTAGGAGGTTTCGCTTTCTACCGCCGAGGCTTGAAACTCAGCGCCGATCAACGCCAGGGGGCGTGAAAAACGGCCGATACCAGCAACGTTTTCAGGCTCCGGCAGAAACTGCACCACGGCCGTGGCCGACTGCAGCTCCATGCGCCCGAGCGGGGTCACCAGCGTGACGCGATCAGGGCTGCGCTGCCCAAGCTGGCCAACGTCCGAGCGCAGGCCGCCCTGCTTGAGGGTAAAGAGCATCTCATCCACGGCAGGCGCCGAGGGGTGAAAGTAATACTTGTCCAGCGTCAGTACCGTATCGGGCTGCAACGTCAGCTGGCTGTCATCGCTGAACTGGACTTTCGCGTAGCCCCGGCCCGGGGTCGACAAGGTATCACCCACCTCGACGGAGGACTGAACACCCAGAACCCGCACGCTGCCATCGGCCTTGTTGACGAACAGAGGACCGCTCAAGTGCGTCACGACGCCAGCCCCGGGCGCAGCCTGAACCGCTGCCGCCGTGCCCAGCAGCAGCGTCAACAGCAGCGACTTAATTGCAGTACATTTTTTTGGCAGGTTCATCTTTTGTACTCTGGACGCTGGAGACGAGTGGGCTGGACGCGGCGACTTCTTCAGTCTTGGCGGCTTCGCTGTTCTTTTCGCTGATGAGCGGCGTTTCACTGAACGGTTTGTCCAGGGCGTTGTTGACGTTGCGGACCACTTGCTCAGAGGCCTGTTGCACGGCTTTGACCGGCTCGGATGCGGTTACCGGTGTGGTCACCTGACAGAGGGCCGAAGACGGCGATACAGCACAGGGGTCCTTGGCGGCATCGGCGGCGGCTTTGGCTGCAGCATCAGCCGCCACTTTGGCTGCAGCATCAGCCGCCGCTTTGGCTGCAGCATCAGCCGCCGCTTTGGCTGCAGCATCAGCCGCCGCTTTGGCTGCAGCATCAGCCGCCGCTTTGGCCGCAGCATCAGCCGCTGCTTTGGCCGCAGCATCAGCCGCCGCTTTGGCCGCAGCATCAGCCGCTGCTTTGGCCGCAGCATCAGCCGCTGCTTTGGCTGCAGCATCAGCCGCTGCTTGGGCGGCAGCCTGCGCGGCAGCCTGCGCGGCCGCTTGAGCAGCAGCTTCGGCCGCGGCCTGCGCAGCAGCGGCTTGAGCAGCGGCAATCTCGGCAGGAGTCGGGCCGGGGGGCGTCACAGGGGGTGTAACTGGCGGGGTCACAGGGGGCGTAACCGGCGGCGGGACGTACGGGTTGGAAACATCGTAAACACTCAGCGTACCGCCCGCTGTGGGAGTACCCTCGCGAATAACCCTTCCTCCGGTGGCCGTTCCTACCCTGCTGTCATTGGCGATCAAGGTGATATCGCCGGCAAAACTGAAGTTCGAGTTGACGTAAATAGCGTTGCCCGCCTGGGCCGTCAGGCTCACACCGCTGTTGGTGTTCGTGAATCCGGCGAAAAACGTGATGTTGTTGGTGGCCTGCAGCACCACATTGCTGGTCGCGTTGGCCAGCAGCTCGGAATCGATTTCCGTGACTGCGCCAGGGTCGTTGGCAAAGGCTGCGACATCACTCAGCGATTTGTTGCCCTGCGCAGGTTGGGTCACCACGATATCTTGCGGATCGAGCAGCCAGCTGCCGCTTTTGCCGCTTGTTGCGCGTGTGTCGACGCGCGCCCCGGTCACGTCCAGTACCTTGCCAGACGTTTCGACGAAACCACCATCGCCGGATGCAGCCCCACCGCGCGCTGACACCGCACCATAGACCCGCGCCGTCTGCGAGCCCCAGACGATCACCCTGCCCCCTTTGCCGCTGGTCAACGCATCCGCCGAAATCCGCGCGTCTTTGCTGACATAGGCTTGCCGGGCGTTCTGCACCGCCGGGTTCTTGCCCTGATAGTCGCCGCCCACCAACACCGTGCCGCCGCCAAGCTTGCCGCTGGCATCGACATGCGCATTGCCCATCAAGCCCACTTGCTCGCCGAGCACTTGAATCGCACCTCCCTGGCCTGTACCGGTCGCGCTGGTTGTGCTGCCCGATTCGAGCAAGGTGGTGCGGCTGGCCTTGAGGACGATCTTGCCGTTCTCGCCCACCGTCGCGCTGTTGGCATTGAGCGTGCCACGCTGATTGACCAGCGCGCCGTAGATGCCGATCGAACCGCCCTGGGCGATGACACTGCCCAGGTTCAACGCCTGATCCTGAGCCGCCGACACCACCACATGCAGGCCAGGGTTGCTGGAGTCGACCAATTGCACCGAGTGCCCGGCCGCCAGCATGGTTTCGCCTTGCGGGGTATTGATGATCCCGGTGTTGGTCACGTCCGGCGCAATCAGATAGACCTGCCCGCCCGAAGGCGTGGTAATCGCGCCCTGGTTCGTCAGCGCGCCTGCAAACCCGTCGGCGTTGAAGCGGTTGTTGCCGGAGAGGAAGTCACTGTTGGAAATCGCCAGCGTCGACGCCACCAGCCCGCCCACGTTGATCTGCGAGTTGGCGCCAAACAGGATGCCGTTCGGGTTGATCAGAAACACCCGGCCGTTGGACTGCAGGGTACCCAGAATCACGCTGGGGTCCTGGCCGGTAATCCGGTTGAGCACGCTGCTGTTGCCGCTCTGCTGGAGGAACCGGACCATTTCGCCCTGGGCCACGGAAAAGCTCGACCAGTTGATGATCGCGTTCGGGCTGTTGGTAATCGTCAACTGGCCGCCCTGCTGAGCAAAGCTGACCTGCCCGTTTACCACCACCGGGTTGAGGGGAGCTGCCACGCCATTGCCAGCGGCCATCAGGCACGCGCCGAGAAAGGTAATTTTTATCTTCATGACATCCTCAAAACGACAGGCTCAGGCGGGCGTGCAGGCGATTGTCACCGCGTTCGGTCTCACTGGCTTCGGCGTGCAACACGTGGCCGTAGTCGACCTGTAGATTCAGATAACGGCGGTACGACACCCGCATGCCAAGCCCGGTGCTGCTCAAGGCCACATGGGTGAACTCGCCGGGCAACGCGTGGTTACGGGTGAGGTAGGCGTTGTCATAGAACGCCAACGCGCGGCACTGCCAATTGCCACCGCCACAGATCGGCGGCGTGTAGGCCTCAAGGTTGCTACTGATACCGGAGTCATTGGAGACTTCCCGCTCGCGGAAACCGCGCACCGACATGGCGCCGCCTGCGCCGAACTGCTCGCCGGGGATCAGCGCATCGTTGCTGTACTGACCATTGAGCACCCCACGCAACTGCCAGTCAGCGGGCAGCGCCTGGGTGATATTGGCGGCCAGACGCCACGCGGTGTAATCGTCCCTGGCGTCAGTACGCGCCAGGTCGAAATCACTTTGCCGCCCGCGTGAACCGCCTGCAATGTTGTGGGCCAGGGTCACGGCGAAATTGGCGTCGCCATCCAGCCGCACCCAAGTGCCCTGGTAACCGACGCTGAGGGGATGCACGGTGATGTCATTGCCCAGTTGAACATCTTCAGCTTCCAGGTTGTTCTTGTAGGCTTTGTAGTCGATGCCATAAACGAGCTTGGACTGGTAATTACCGTCGGTGGCGAGGTTGTGGTTGTAGCGTCCGCCAAAGATCGTGCCTTTGCCGCTGACGGCCAGGTCGAAGATACCCGCCGTGACCAGGCCGTTGTCCACGTCCGAGTAACTGGTGAAGAAGTCCAGAGAATCGCCCAGCGAATATAAAGGCAGGTGGTAGCCCAGGCCGTAGACGCTGACCCGCTCGGGCTTTTCCAGGGTGGTGGTGTATTGCAGGCTCATGACCTGATCACGACCGAACAGGTTGGCGTTCTGCAACACCGCGCCCATGTAGGTTTTGCCGGTTTCTTCGGTGCCGCTGTTGTCCATGTTCAGCGACGCGCTCCACGGCGACTCATCCGTGACCTGCAGATCGGCATCCACAGCGTCCTGCCCTTCGCTGTTCTTGAGCTTCATCACCGTCTGTTTGGCGGGGTTTTCATTGGCCAGCTTGAGGCTTTTGGAGATCGCCGTGAGGTCGGGGGTACGCCCCTCCTGCAATCCCGGCAAGGCATTGCGCACGTTTTCATTGCTGAAATGCTGGTTGCCCGCGATACGCACCTGGCCGATGCGTGCTTCCACGACCTGCAACACCACCACCCCGCCGTTCAACTCCTGCTCGGGCAGGTCAACGCGCACCAGTTGATAGCCGTGCCGATGATAGGCCGCTTCCAGCGCTTCCTGAGCCTTGACCACATCAGCGAAATCGCGCTGGCCGCCGACAAAAGCGGCAACGCTTTGTTGAAGCTCGTAAGACGGGAGCAACGTGTTGCCACGCACTTCAAATTGATTGATATCGAAGCGCGGGGAAGCAGGCGCAACTTCGTTGGCAGCGGCGACACCAGCACACGTGGCCAGGGAAGCAGGCACCAGAAACAGCAACGAACGCAAAGTCATTGTCAGGCCCTTGGGCAGCAGTAGATACGCAAATACTCAAATACGCACTGCATGCCGAGCCTGCAGGGGGTCTTCTTTTTTCGCAGTCTATCTGCTGTGATATCAAACTGAAATCAAAGAGTTTCTGCACCGACGATTGGCGTACGGGACTGTGCGGCAGTTCTCAGCGTGAGGCATCCGGCTGCGGCCTTGGTAAGCCGCCTCAAAGTGGCTACTCTCTGCGGCCTCATTGCAGTCAATCGATCAGGGCTTGAGATGATTAGAGAGCTGAAGACGTTTATCTGCGTCGCGCAAAAGGGCACCTTCGCGGCAGCCGGTCAGCACGTGGGCCTGACCCAGTCGGCGGTCAGCGCCCAGATCAAAAACCTGGAGGACACGCTCGGCGTAAAGCTGTTCGATCGTACCGGTCGGGCCGCGACGCTCAATTCGGCCGGGCAACGGGCGATACCGCTGGCCGAAGAAATCCTGCAGATCTTTGCCCGGATGGGCGCCGCCGACAGCGGCAATGACTTCCACGGCGCCTTGCGTATCGGCGCCATCGGCACGGTTCAGACCGGCATTCTGCCTCAGGCCCTGGTGGCCCTCAGGGCCCAGGCGCCGTTCATTGAAACCAACCTGGTGCCCGGCGTTTCCCTGAACCTGCTCAGCCAGGTGGATGCCGGCGAACTGGATCTGGCGATCATGATCAGACCGCCCTTCGCCCTGCCCAAGGACCTGCACGCCGAAGTCATCGCCCGCGAAGAGTTTGTCTTGATTACCTCAAAGGACATTCAGGGTGATGACCTGTTGGCGATTCTGGCCGAGCAGCCTTTTGTGCGGTATGACCGAGGCTCTTTCGGCGGACGGCTGGTCACTCAGTTTCTGCGTCAGCAAAAAATCCATGTGCAGCAAGCGCTGGAACTGGATGAACTGGATGCCATCGTCAAGATGGTCCGCAGCGGCCTGGGTGTTTCGCTGGTGCCCAAGGCAGGCCTGTGGCTGGAACATGTCGGCAACTTGCGAGTGCTTGAGCTGGGCAAGCTGAGCTTCCACCGAGAAATCGTGTTGGTCTCCAGATACAGCCAGAAGCACTCGCCGCTGTTCAACCTCTTCCGCAGTTGCGTGCTGGGCGTTTCAGGCACGCCATCGCTTGGAAGCCAACCGTGAACCATACGGGTGCAACACGAACATTTATGGTGCGAAACCGATTGATAGGCACCCGAGCATCGAAATTATTGCTGCTCAGGACGCAGAATTTCCGCTTTAACCCATGAGGCTTCTGGTTAAGAATTGATTCAGATCAAAACAAATCAATAGGAAATCACCGTGAGCCTCTCCCCTTTCCATCTGGCAATTCCCGTTTACGATCTGGCCGCCACCCGGCACTTCTACGGTGAGGTGTTCGGCCTCGCTGAAGGTCGCTCAAGCGAGCACTGGGTCGACTTCGATTTCTACGGCCACCAACTCGTCATCCACGAACACCCAAAGACCGCTTCGCAAGAAAGCGTTCACAGCAATCCGGTCGACGGTCACGACGTACCGGTGCCGCATTTCGGGATCATCCTGGAGTGGGCGCAGTGGGAAGCCCTGGCTGAACGCCTGAGAGCGCGCGACACAAAGTTCGTCATCGAACCCTACATTCGCTTCAAAGGCCAGGTCGGCGAGCAAGCCACCATGTTCCTGTTTGACCCGTGCGGCAACGCACTGGAGTTCAAGGCGTTCAAAGACATGAGCCAATTGTTCGCCAAATAAGCCTGTCTCAAGCGACCGTCGCCAGCAGAGCGACGGCGCAAGCCCAGGACCGCCCTAACTGTCGACGCTCGTTGCGAAAGACTTGACATCGGTCCGGAAAAACTTTGTAGACGACTGGTCGGTTTTCATCTAGCATCCACGCCATTATGAAGAAACCAGCCCAAGACATGCGTCAGCACATCATCGATGTGGCTCGCTCGCTAATGACCCATAAAGGCTATACCGCCGTTGGCCTCGCCGAAGTGTTGAGTACGGCGGGCGTGCCCAAAGGTTCGTTCTACTACTACTTCAAGTCCAAGGAAGAATTCGGTCAGGCACTGCTTGAGGAATACTTCAGCGAGTACCTGACTCGCGTGGACGCTTTGATGGCCCGCCCCGGCACGGGTGCCGAACGGCTGTTGGCGTATTTCCGCTACTGGCAGGAGACACAGGGAACTGATCTTCCCGAGGGCAAGTGCCTGGTGGTCAAGCTCGGTGCCGAAGTGTGCGACCTGTCCGAGGATATGCGTGGCGTCATTGAAAGGGGTACGGCAAAAATCATTCAGCGCATCACCGCCTGTGTGGAGAGAGGCGCAGCCGACGGCAGCGTTCACCCCGATGGCGCCAACGAGGCGTTTGCGGAGTCGCTCTATCAGCTCTGGCTGGGCGCTTCCCTGATGGTGAAGGTCAACAAGTCCACCGAGTCGTTTGATAAAGCCCTGAACATGACCCAACGCCTGCTTCGGTAGCGGGCGTTTTTTTAAGCATTTTAGTAGACGACCGGTCCACTATTTAGGAATTTCAATGAACGATCTCAATAAAACCACCGACCTGTTTTCCCCCGTGCGAATGGGCGCCATCGCCCTGGCAAATCGCATCGTCATGGCACCCGTCACCCGCAGCCGTTATGACGAAGACGGCGTGCCCAATGAATTGCACGCCACCTATTACGCGCAGCGTGCCAGCGCAGGGTTGATTGTCGCCGAAGCCACCAACATCTCGGCTCAAGCCCGTGGCTATGCGGCAACGCCGGGTATCTGGAGCGAGGAACAGGTGGCGGGCTGGCGCCAGGTGACGGACGCCGTCCACGCCGCAGGTGGCAAGATTGTCAGCCAGCTGTGGCACGTCGGACGTTTCTCCAGTGTCGATCTGCAACCCAATGGCGAGGCACCGGTTGCGCCATCGGCCCTTCAGGCGCAGGGCAACACCTACACGGTTGATGGCTTCGTACCCGTCTCCATGCCGCGCGCTCTGGAGACCGATGAAATCCCCGGCATCATCGCGCAGTACAAACACGCCGCCGAAAATGCCAAACGGGCGGGTTTTGATGGTGTTGAAGTCCACTCGGCCAACAGCTACCTGCTGGATCAGTTCCTGCGCGACTCCACCAATCAGCGCACCGATCAGTACGGCGGCTCGATAGAAAACCGCGCCCGCCTGACCCTGGAAGTGACCCAGGCCATCGTCGAGATCTGGGGCAGCGACCGGGTCGGAATTCGCCTGTCACCGGTGACGCCCGATGCCGGCAACACAGCGCCGGACAGCAACGTCATGGGCTTGCATGGCTACTTGATCCAGCAACTCAACACACTGGAGCTCGCCTACCTGCACTTCGTCGAAGGCGCGACGGCCACCTCTCGCGAGGTGCCAGCGGGTGTCGATCTGGACGCGCTGAGTGCGCAGTTCCAAGGCCCCTTTATTGGCAATAACAACTACGACCTGAACATGGCCATCGAGCGTCGGGCGCAAGGCAAGATCGACGCCGTGGCGTTCGGCCGCCTGTTCATCTCCAACCCCGACCTGGTGGCTCGGTTGCGTCACGGCGCAGAACTGACCATCGCGCCCCGTGAGTCGTACTACGGCGGCGGCGCGAAAGGCTACACCGACTGGCCACTGGGCGACTACTGATCGCCGGCCTGCCCTCTTCCCCTCCAAGGAGTAACCCCCATGAGCAAGAACATCAAAGCCGTCCCGACCCGCGATTACAACGCCGTCATCGCGACCGCCAGCCAATACATTGAGGGCCTGCGTACCGGTCACGTCGCCAGTCTTGAGCAAGCCTTCCACAAGGACGCGGTGATGTATGGCTTCACCAATGGTCAACTGCTGGGTGGCCCGATCAGCAACCTTTACACCTTCGTCGACACCCATGGCAGCGCCCCGGACATTGAAACGCGTCTGGACGTCCTGGCCATTACCCCGACCACTGCCGTTGTGCGCGTCGACATGGAAAAGGATGCCATCGGTGCCGATTACAACGACTACCTGACGCTGATCAAAATCGACGGCGCCTGGAAAGTCATCGCCAAGGTCTACCACCAGTTCGAAGGTTGACCTATGCCTGCATGCCGACTTGCAAGGTCGGCATGCCTTTCACTAAAGGAGCTTCCCATGTCCAACGTATTCGTCATCGGCGCTGCTGGCAAAGTAGGCCAGCGCCTCATCAAGATCCTCAGCGACAACGGTCACGGCGTCGTTGCCCTGCATCGCAAGCCGGAGCAGTCTCAACTGATCAGTGCGACCGGGGCCACACCGCTACTGGGTAACCTCACCGAGCTGGACCCGTCTGAACTCGCGACCGCAATGGCGGGTAGCGACGTGGTGGTGTTCACCGCCGGAGCGGGCGGCGCCGGTGTCGAGTTGACCAACGCCATCGATGGCAAAGGGTTGCAAACCTCGGTCGCAGCGGCTGAGTTGGCCGGTGTGCATCGCTTCCTCTTGGTCTCAGCCTTCCCGGAAGCACTGCGCGGCACCGACACCAGCGAGGGCTTCGAGAACTACATGCGCGTGAAGAAAGCCGCCGATGCGCACCTGGCATCGTCTGGACTGGACTGGGTGATCCTCAGGCCCGGCACCCTGGTCGACAGTCCTGGCAGGTCGGCAGTTCGAGCGGGTCTGGCGATTCCTTACGGGGAAATCCCCCGTGACGATGTGGCTGCCTTGCTGGCGGTGCTGGTGGAACGCCCGGCGATCAACCGCCAGATCATTGAAGTGGTCCAGGGCGATACCCCTATCGATGTGGCATTGAACCCATTCGAACGCTGATGAGCAGTGAGCGGCGCGAGTCCGGGAATTTGACCAATGGCCGCAACCGGCCTTGGAATCACCCGGCGCGCCCTCATAACTGGGCTACACCCAACGTTCCTTACCTTCCTTAGGGGGAAAGACAGAACATGACCAGCCAAACCGAAACCGCCATTCTTGCCGGCGGATGCTTCTGGGGCATGCAGGACCTATTGCGCCGCTACCCCGGCGTGCTGAGCACCCGAGTCGGCTACACCGGTGGCGAGGTGCCCAATGCCACTTACCGTAACCACGGCAACCACGCCGAAGCCATCGAGATCACCTTCGACCCTGCCGTGATCAGCTATCGGCAGATCCTTGAGTTCTTTTTCCAGATCCACGACCCGAGCACGGCCAATCGCCAGGGCAATGACTTGGGGCCCAGCTATCGCTCGGCCATCTATTACCTCAGCGAACAGCAGCGTGATGTGGCCGAAGACACGGCCGCCGATGTCGACGCCTCAGGTTTGTGGCCAGGCCGCGTGGTGACTGAAATCGAACCCGCCGGGCCGTTCTGGGAGGCTGAACCGGAACATCAGGACTACCTGGAGCGCATTCCCAACGGCTATACCTGCCACTTCATTCGCCCGAACTGGAAATTGCCAAAACGCGCGTGATAACCCTAGCCCCTGCTTATGCGCAACGCTGCCTGAACGGCGTTGCGCAAGGCATCCTCCTCGCATCATCACGCCTCTGATACAGCCCTCCCCCCGCAACCCAGAGCGGTCGCTTCAACATTTTGACCATAAGCTAATGCGTAAAAGATATTTAGAAATAGTTTTTTAGAACCATATGCTTGCAGCCTAAAGCTTTTGATGCCAAGGACGCCGACATCCAGAAGCCTTCCAGCACAGCGCCTGTGATTCGTCCCTATTTCTGACCTTCGAGCATCCCTGATGAAAGCCCTGAACCCGTTGTCGTTGTCTGCTGCACTTGTATCCGCCGTGCTGTTGAGCGCGGTCTGTTCGTTCCCCGCCTTGGCCGGGCTTCTGGAAAAAGGTCGCGCCGACGGCCTGACGGCAGGCATTGCCAATGAGCAGCCTTACGCTTACATCGGCACTGATGGCAAGGCAACCGGCGCCAACGTCGAAGTCCTGAAAGCCGCTCTGGGGCCGCTGGGCATCAACAAGATTGAAACTCCGATCACCGACTTCGGCTCGCTGGTGCCGGGGCTGGCGGCCGGGCGCTTCGATCTGATCGGCGCAGGTCTGTTCATCAACCCGGCGCGCTGCAAGGTCATCGGCTACTCAAACCCGGTGACTCGCTCCGGCGGCGCGTTTCTGGTCAAGGCCGGTAACCCGCTGAATCTGCACAGCCTCAAGGACGTCGCCGCACACGGCAAGGCACGCCTGGCCACGCAACCTGGCAGCAATCAGGTGCAGGAGGCCAAAGACAGCGGCATCGCCACCGCCAACGTCGTGCTGTTCGATAAAGACACCGAAGCCTTGGCCGCACTGCAGGCCGGCCGCGTTGACGTGGTGTACTTCCCCGACGCCGAGATCATCAGCCTGGTGAAAAAGGCCAATGACCCGGCCATCGAGCGAGCGTTGCCCTTCGAGCAGATCCCTGACGCCCAAGGCAAACCCACCTGGAATTACCACGCCTACGGGCTGCCGAAAAACGACCCGGCCTTCATCGCAGCCTTCAATGAACAGCTGGCTAAATTGCGTGCCTCGGGTGAATTGCTCAAGATCCTGCAAAAGTACGGCTACACCGAGAATGAACTGGCACCCGCCGACGTGACTGCCGAGCAGCGCTGCAGCCTTTGATCGCAGACGGCTCACCCGCCGCGCACCGTTGCACGCCAGCCTTCTGAACATCACACCCTGATCGTTAGCGCCGCCAGCCAAAGCGGCGTTGAACCTGAGCGGCAAACGGCCTCAACCCACACGAGTACAGGCCATGTTTTTTGATCCTGCTACGGTCGACACCGCGGGTTTCATCGCCCGCCAGTTGGCCTCCGGCGCCCTGTTGACGCTGCAAATCACCCTGCTCGCGCAAGTCGTGGTGGTGGTGATGTCGTTTGTCATTGCCTTGATGCGCCTGTCGCCCTGGCGCGCACTGCGCTGGATTGCCACGGTGTACGTCGAAATCCTGCGCGGCATCTCGGCGCTGGTCCTGCTGTTTTATCTGTTTTTCATCCTGCCGCTGTTCGGCATCAGCCTGTCGCCCATGACCACAGGCGTGCTCGGCCTGGGCCTGACCTTCTCGGCCTACGGTTCGGAAATCGTGCGTTCGGCGCTGGTCAACGTCAGCAGTGGTCAACGCGATGCCGTCAAGGCGCTGGACTTTGATTCGCTCACCGCCCTGCGCCGCATCATCCTGCCCCAAGCCCTGCCCTTGATGCTGCCGCCCATGGGCAATCAACTGGTGGAACTGCTCAAGACCACCTCGCTGGTTTCACTGATCAGCCTCAGCGACCTCACGTTTTCGGGTGCGCAGTTGATTACCACCCTGGGCCAGCAGACGCTGATCTGGAGCATCGTGCTGGTGTGTTATTTCCTCATGGCCTGGCCCTTGAGCTGGCTGGTGCGCCGCTATGAGCGCCACGTCACGGCCTGGCGCCAGGAGACGTCGTCATGAATTTCGATTACGCCTTCGCCTGGTCCATCCTGCCCGAGCTGTTCATGGGCCTGCTGGTCACCCTGCAAGTGGTGGTGCTGGGCTTTCTGCTGGCCGTGCTGGTCGGGCTGGTGTTGGCGATTGCCCAGCGCTCAAAACGCACATGGCTGCATCGGTTGAGCGCGGGCTACCTGAGTTTCTTTCGCCACACGCCCTTGATGGTGCAGCTGTACGTATTGTTTTTCGCCCTGCCCCTGGCGGGTATCACCCTGCCCGCCATTTCAACCGGCGTGATCGGCCTGGGCCTTTACTACGGCGCCTACATTGCCGAGGCCTATCGCGGCGCCATCGAAGGTGTGCCGACGGGCCAGTGGGAAGCGGCGCGGGCGCTGGACTTCGACGCGATCACGACCTGGCAGCGCATCGTTCTGCCCCAGGCGCTCAAACCCATGCTGCCGATTCTGGGCAACTACCTGATCGGCATGTTCAAAGAGACGCCGCTGCTGGCGGTGATCACCATTCCCGAGCTGTTCCAGGCCGCCAAACAGATCGCCGGCATGAGCTATCGCTATACCGAGCCGTACACGGTGATGGCGCTGATGTTCCTGGCGATCAGCGTGCCGACTTCCCTGCTCTTCAAATTTCTCGAAAGGCGCCGTCATGTCTAATCTCACACAGCCTCCAGCAAGCGCCGCGCCGCAAATACGCCTGAGCCAGGTGGTCAAGGATTTTGGCAGCACGCGGATCATCGACCACCTGGACCTGAGCATCCCCCAAGGCCAGAAAGTCGCACTGATCGGCCCGAGCGGGTCAGGCAAGTCCACGGTCCTGCGGCTGATCAAGGGGCTGGAAACCTACCAGCACGGCAGCATCGAAGTGGCCGGCGCTCCCGTACCTGACAAACACACTGGCTGGCGTTGGCCAGGTTCGAAAAAGCCCCCGGTGGTGCATCGGGTGGGCATGGTGTTTCAGCAATTCAATCTGTTCCCGCACCTGAGCGTGCTGGAAAATGTCACCGAAGCGCCGTTGCGGGTCCTCAAACTCAGCCGCGACGAAGCCCAGGAGCGCGCCCGCGAATACCTCGGGCTGGTGGGCATGAGCCATAAAACCGCGGCCTATCCGGGGCAGCTTTCCGGCGGCCAGCAGCAGCGCGTGGCCATTGCCCGAGCCCTGGCGATGCGTCCGCAGGTGATGCTGTTCGACGAAGTCACCTCCGCACTGGACCCGGAACTGGTCGGCGAAGTGCTGGCAGTCATCCGCAGCATCGCCCATGAGCAGCAGATGACCATGTTGCTGGTCACCCACGAAATGAAATTCGCCCAGGACATCGCCGACCGGGTGCTGTTCATGGAAGCCGGAAAAATCGTCGCCGACGGCAGCGCCAGGCAGATACTGCTCGAACCTGAAAACCCGCGAACCCGGCGGTTTTTGAATCTGGTGGGGCAGCGCTAAATAAACGGACCAAGAACAAGCTGACTCGCCGTCGGCAGGCCGAACACCGTAAGACGGGTGAGCCTCTCGATGTCGGGTGAGCCGGGCGTGACGTGCTGAAGCTTGTCCACCGGCAACGCTTTACGACATTCAACCGCAGACCTGAAGACAGCCTCGCAAAAAAGCGGCTTCACTTCCTTTCACGGCAAAACATTCGACGGTACTCCGAAGGTGAAGCCCCCAACTGCGCAGCGAACTGTTGCCTCAATGACAAAGCCGTTCCAAAACCTGACTCACCGGCAATGCATTCAATCGGTAGATCGGTGGTCTCCAGCAACTGCTGCGCCCTGACCACCCGCTCGGCGTTCAACCATTGGGTCACCGTACTTCCCGTGGCCTTTCTGAAACGTCGGGTGAACGTGCGCCTGCTCATCCTGGCCACGTCGGCTAAAGAGTCGAGAGACAGATCGCGGGTGAGGTTGGCCTGCGCCCACGTCAATACCGCCGACAGATGGATATCGCTGGCGAGCTTCGGAACGGTTTGCTCAACATATTGCGCCTGGCCGCCCGGCCGATGCGGCGGTGTCACCAGCAGCTTTGCCGTGCGATTGGCCGCGTCGGCACCGTGGCGCTGTCGAACCAGATGCAGGCAGCAATCAATCGCTGCCACGGTGCCTGCCGAAGTCATGATGTTGCCAGCGCTGACGTAAAGCACCTCCGGTCGAAAGCGTGCGGCTGGAAAACGCTGGGTAAATACATCCCGCGCGATCCAGTGAGTCGTGGCTTCCTTATCATCCAGCAAGCCAGCATCGCCCAACACGAACGCTCCCAGACACAGGCCGACGATCAACTTGCCTTGCCGGTTGGCCAGCTGCAGCGCGGCCACCAACTGCGCTGATGCAGCAACAGAGGGGTCACTCCAGGCCGGAATGATGATCATGTCGCACGCCTGCATGAGTTCAAGCCCATGGCTGATCTGAACACCGACGCCCTGGTCGCAACTGACCATGCCCGGGTTTTCGGCACAGTATTGAACGTCGTACTGCGGCGCCTCGGCATCCACTTCAACCGTCCCCAAGACCATGCCGGGAACAGACAGGTGGAACAGGCTCATGCCCTCGAATGCAAGAACCGCAACACGTAGCACTGACATGATGATCCTCTAAACGTCATAGGCTATTGGCCCGATTCTATCGAAGTCTGTCTTTCAGGCCACTGTTTAAAAGGTTAGCCGTTAGGCAACATCAATGCATGCCCTTGGAACGCAAATTCTGCCCCGGAGAACACCCATGAAACGCGCACTGATCGTCGTTGACCTGCAAAACGAATACCTGCCGACCGGCAAACTCCCGCTTACAGGCATAGAGGATGCCGCATGCCAGGCAAGGCGCGTCATGGATCACGCGCGCGAGGCCGGTATCGCGGTTATCCATATTCGCCATGAATCCACCAGCGCAGACGCCCCGTTGTTTGTAAAAAACTCCAGCGGTGCGGAAATTCAAGCCCAGACAACTCCCGTCGGCGACGAGCCGGTCGTCGTCAAACACCATATCAATGCGTTCCGCGATACCGACCTCAAGCAACAACTGGACGCCTCGGGTGCCGAAGAGCTGGTGGTCGTTGGCGCCATGAGCCACATGTGCATCGACGCCGTGGTCAGGGCCGCCGTGGACATGGGCTACCCGGTGACGGTGCTGCATGATGCCTGCGCGACACTGGACCTGACCTTCAACGGTGTCACTGCCCCCGCTGCCCACGTGCATGCGGCCATGATGGCAGCCCTGGAATTCGGCTACGCGAAGGTTGAATCGGTGGATCACTACTTGTCGGTTTGAGGCTGCAACAGATCATAGTCCGCGATAAATACGCCAGGTCCTGCCGCTGAGCCATGACAGCGCGACGGCGGGAATCGACAGAACCATGGTGATAACGATCCCCGCGCCCAGTAGTGGACCTGCGCCTGAAAACACCATGACAACCGGAACCTGAGCGAAGATGACTACCGCGCCCACCGCCCATTGGAACCTTCTCGGTAGCAGCGCCAGGACTGCCGATAACACGAGCGCTGCAGGATAAAAAATCGTCCAGTAACCAGCGGCGTCCCACGGCTCAGCGACCCCGGCGATCATCGAAACGGCCGTCCAGAAACCCAGGCTCACGGCCAGGATAAAACCCCAAACAACAACCCACGGCATGCTCACGTTCCTGTTTTCAAAGCTGCGTTGATCAACGCCCTGCTCCACGTCTCAGAAGGAATATCCCACCCCGAGAGGCCTCACACGGCTTGCAAAGTTTGCCCAGATAGCGGTAGATCGCATGCAGCCGTCAATCATTACTTGCCCGCACCCAGGTCTGTCCATGCCGCTGAGCTTTCATAAAATGCATGCCAACGGCGATGATTTCGTCATCGTCGATTCGCGAAACGCGGTAAACCCGATCACCCGTACGGTGGCGCTGCGGATGGGTGATCGCAACCGAGGCGTGGGTTTTAATCAGCTCGCGGTCCTGCTCGATTGCGAAGATGCAGATGGGCGCTTGCTGTTCTGGAATGCCGATGGCTCTTCACTGGACGCGTGCGGCAGTGCAACCCGGGGCGCCGCAGACAGGCTGATGCGCGAATCAGGTAAGCCTTCGGTCAGCCTGCGCACTCCGCGCGGTGTGCTGACCTGCGAGCGCACAGCTGCGGGCAGTATCTGCGTGAACATGGGCAACCCGCTTTTCGGCTGGTCGGATATTCCACTGGCCATGGAAATGGAGACGTCGGTATTGCCCTTATCAGGAGGCCCCGCTGCCTGCAGCATGGGTAATCCGCACTGCACTTACTTTGTTGAAGACCTGAACGCCATCGACATCGCCGCGCTTGGACCCGCCCTCGAAACCAATGCCTTGTTCCCCCTCAAGACCAACGTTCATTTTGTGCAAATCATTGACCGACACCATATCCGTTTGCGCATCTGGGAACGCGGGGGTGGCATTCCCCTGGGTTCCGGCTCCTGCTCGTGCGGGGCTGCGGTGAACGGTATTCGGCGAGGCTTGCTGGACGAATCCGTCGAGGTCCAGTGCGATGGCGGCAGCGTAACGGTTCAGTGGGACGGCGCGGGTCCGGTCTTCCTCACCGGGCCGGTGGAAACCATTTTTTCAGGCGTAGTGGCTGATGCGCTGTTGAGCGCCTGATTCAGTCAGGCCCAGGGAGTATGTGACATGGAATGGATGCCTGAGTGGCGGGCCCATATAGGATGGCTAGTGTCCCTCGCGCTGATGCTAGGCGTCGGCTACCTGGCTCATCGGCTATCGCAAAAAGACAGGGCCCGCCAACTGCGCGAGCGCGACGCGTACCTCAGGCAGACCCTGACGCACCATGGGATCACCCACGTGCAGACGCTCAAGGACAGAAGCATCCACGGCTCGAACACCACAGACGGGCACACGCCTTACCAAGTCCACCTCATTCTGCACAGCCCGCCGAATCGCTGGTTTGTGTATATCCATATCGAGGGTTCGGCACCGGTGCTGTCACCCTTGACGGAGCAGCGCGCGCGGCTGGCCGTCAATGCCTGAGCCGCTGGCCACTCAGCTCCTCTGTTGCTCTCGCACCCATTCCCGAACTGCCTCGGCGAACATCCGCAACACCATTGGCTAATGGTGTGTTGCGCTCGAAGATCACTTCATTGACCGCGCACATAAGAAGGCAGGTCAATCGGCATTTCACCTGGCGAAGGAGAGACATTGCCAGTGTTGCCACACAGGCAGACCGCTGCTGGCCTTTCATTCCTGTTGCCGACCACTCTGACCTGCTGCCCGCGTCCCGTGGCTGATCATCCAGCGAATAAAGCTGGCCAGCGGGATGCGGTGATGCTGCACCGCGCTCCACGCGCGGTGGTCTTCGCCGTACAGTTCCAGGTAGCGGCTGAGAACGAGATAACGGCCATCGCCATCAAGGCCTAATTCAATTTCCCGGCAATGCAGCGAAGCCGGGCTGGTCTTGCGTGTCCGGCGGTGCAGTACCAGCGCCTGGTTTTCACTCTTCATCGGGCTCACCTTTCACGCACATCGAGGGATAAGCCGCAACCCGGCCTGCCTTGCCTTCGAGCACAAAATCGGCGCGGCGCTGGGCAACGCTGTCACGCAGCGCCAAGTAATAATCAGGCTGTGTGCGCAATTGATCCGTGAACGGCAAGGCTTCGGCGCGACCATCGACGATGCCGCCTACAGTATTGATGGTGCCCAGGGTCTGGACCGTGTCGCTGTTGCTGCCCAAGGGGTCGACGGCAAAACTCAGCGCTTTGCCAGTGGCATCCCTGAGGTTGCCAGTGCCGAGCAAAGGCAGTTCGACGATAGGCCCGCTGGCGATATTCCACACACCAAAGGTCTGACCGAAGTCCGCTTTGTGCCGCTCGATGCCCAGCTTTGCGGAGACATCGATCAAGCCGACAATCCCCACTGTGGTGTTGATCGCGAAGCGCGCGAAGGTGGTCACCGAGCGCTGCCCGTTGCCTTGCAACAGGTCGTTGATAAAGACCTTGGGCTCGCCGAAGTTGCCGACAAAGTTGTGAACCCCGGTTTGGAAAAACTCCGGAAGATAACGATAGCCACGTGCGAGCGGGGCCAGGGCGTAGTCGTCGACGGTGCGATTGAAGACAAAGATACCGCGATTGACCGGCTCTGCCGGGTCGTGAACGATAGGTACTTCGCAAGGGTAAGCCGGCGTGGCAGGCGCACTGGCGCAGCCGCTGGCAATGACCACCACAAAACCGGCAATCGTGAGACGAACAACAGGCGTAAGGCGTTTGATAGTGAACATGCAAGGTGACCTCGACAAGGATTGTTGACGATCCTGCCTGCGCTTTTTTGCCTGAGGATTTCCGCTTTGTTGCGTGCCAGTCGCTTTATTTCCGAGTTGAAATATATGACGCAGCGCCCGGAATGATTTTAGATACGCACTGCGAACCCATTTCGCCAGTGAGCCCTCGGTGAGCCATTTATTACTGGTCGACGACGATGTTGAAGTCCTCGCCCTGTTGCAGAAATTTCTTGAGCAGCACGGCTACAGCGTCGCCATCGCCACCGATGGCCCGGCGCTGTGGTGCGCGCTTGAGTTGCGCTTGCCGGATCTGGTCATCCTTGACGTGATGCTGCCCGGCGACAGCGGCCTGGTGCTCTGCCAGCAATTGCGCGCCAGGCATTCGATCGCAGTCATCATGCTGACGGCCATGGGCGAGCTGAGCGATCGGGTGGTGGGGCTGGAACTGGGCGCCGATGATTACCTGACCAAGCCTTTCGATGCCCGAGAGTTGTTGGCCAGAGTCCGCGCGGTGCTCAGGCGTACCGGACAAGGTCCAACGCCGTCGCCTGAGCCTTCGCGCACTGTTCTGGAGTTCGCCGACTGGCAACTGGATGTCACCCGTCGTGAACTGCGATCACCCGAGAAAGTCATGATCCCGCTGTCCACGGGCGAGTTCGAATTGCTGCTGGTATTTGCCGAGCATCCACGTCGTGTACTGACCCGTCAGCAGTTGCTGGACTTGGCACGTGGCGAGGCTTACGACGCTTTCGATCGCAGCATCGACGTGCAAGTCAGTCGTCTGCGACGCAAGCTTGAAGCCGACCTTCACACCGAGCCAATGATCCGCACCATCCGTAACGGTGGTTACCTGTTCAGCCCCAGCGTAAGCAGACGATGAGGATTTCAGCCAGCCTGAGGGCCAGATTCCAGCGGCCACACGACACTGTGGCGCGCTGGATTGCGCTCACCACCATGGCGGCGATGTTGACTTCGCTACTGCTCTACAGCGTTTTCAGCCTGCTGGCAGGGGTGTGGGCGCGGCCACCGATACTGGAAACCGGGCTGATGGAGCGAGTCGCCAGCATCACCCGGATCATCAACGCATCACCCGAGCAGCAACGGCCGACCCTCACTGCCGCAGTCACCGACAACGTCTTCAATGTGCTGTGGTTGCGCCGTTATGAAGATGCCCGCCTGCCCATCAGCAACGACCCTGGCTTCGACGACGGTCGGCAGTTGTTGCGCGATTTACTGCAAATGCCAGCCGCGTCCATTGAGGCATACGAGCCCGATGACTGGGGCGCTGAGCAGGTGGAGCGGCCTTACAACCTGATGATCCAGCTGACGGATCAATCCTGGGTGCAGTTCTCGGTGCCAACCCGCCGATGGGGGCTGGATCCCTTCAAGCGTAATCTGATCGTAATGGTGCTCGCCTTGCTGTCTACGGTCATTGTGGCGCTAATCGCGACCCGCCATCTCGCCACACCGCTGGAACGCTTTGCCGAAGGCGCCAGGCATTTCGGCAAGGATTTTCGCGCCCCACCCATTCCGATCCTCGGCCCCCATGAAATCCGCCAGGCGATCAGGGCATTCAATGCCATGCAGGCGCAGATCCAGCATTTCCTCAATGACCGCACGCAGATGCTGGCCGCGATTTCTCACGACCTGCGCACACCGTTGACTCGCATGCGGCTGCGCGGTGAATTCATCGATGATCCCGACCAGCAGGCCAAGCTGTTCCGGGATGTGGATGAGATGCAGAGCATGGTCAATTCGGCGCTGGATTTCTTCCGGGATGACGCACGACTGGAATCTTCCACCGCGTTCGATCTGGCCGAACTGCTGCTGACCGTGGTCGATGACTTCAAGGACGCTGGCACCGAGGTTCACTTTGAGGGCCCCAGGCGGCTGGTCTACATCGGGCGACCGATTGGCCTCAAACGAGGGCTGACCAACCTTGTGGACAACGCTATCAAATACGGCGGCGACCCGGCGATCCGCTTGCGGGTCGAGGGTGATCGCGTCGAGATCCAGGTGCTGGATCGGGGCCCGGGCATTGCCGATGAGTACCAGGAACAGGTCTTCACGCCGTTCTTCCGCGTAGAGGGCTCGCGCAACAAACACACCGGCGGCGTCGGACTGGGCCTGCCAAGTGCCCGGGCGGTGGTACTTGAACATGGGGGCTCGCTGACCTTGCATAACCGCCCGGCTGGAGGGCTGAAAGTGCGGGTGATTCTGCCCTTGGGTTGAACGGCCCAGCCGCCTGAGCTCACCAGCCCCTTCACGTGATCGGTCATGGCGAGCAATGTAGAGCGTCATTCTGGGCGTACTAGGCAATGGGTGATCGCACAAATTGACACCTCGCAGTGAGGCTTCTACTCTGGCTTACCAATAACAATAATTGGTCTGACCAATTTACAATCCGTTGTCAGGCTACCCTTTCCTGGACTCCCAGAAGAGAACGACGCTCATGATCATCTCTGCCTCTACTGATTACCGTGCCGCCGCTCAACGCAAGCTTCCGCCCTTCCTGTTCCACTACATCGACGGTGGCGCCTACGCCGAGCACACGTTGCGCCGCAACGTCGACGACCTGGCTGACATCGCGTTGCGCCAGCGGGTGTTGCGCAATATGTCCGAGTTGAGCCTGCAGACCCAGCTGTTTGGCGAAACCCTATCGATGCCGGTGGCCCTGGCGCCGGTCGGCTTGACCGGCATGTTCGCCCGACGCGGCGAAGTACAGGCCGCCAAGGCCGCCGACGCCAGCGGCATCCCGTTCATTTTGTCGACCGTTTCGGTGTGCCCGATTGAAGAAGTGGCGCCGGCCATCAGTCGGCCGATGTGGTTTCAGCTGTATGTGCTGCGCGATCGCGGTTTCATGAAAAACGCACTGGAACGCGCCAAGGCTGCGGGCGTCACGACGCTGATCTTTACCGTGGACATGCCGGTACCTGGCGCCCGCTACCGGGATGCCCACTCCGGCATGAGTGGTGCCAACGCCGCCTTTCGCCGCATGCTGCAAGCCTTCACTCACCCCGCTTGGGCTTGGGATGTGGGCCTCAACGGTCGCCCCCACGACCTGGGCAATATCTCCGCTTATCGCGGCAGTCCCACCGGCCTGGCGGACTACATCGGCTGGCTGGGCAGCAACTTCGATCCGTCGATTTCCTGGAAAGACCTGGAGTGGATCCGCGACTACTGGCAAGGGCCGATGGTCATCAAAGGGATACTTGACCCCGAAGACGCCCGGGATGCGGTGAGCTTTGGCGCGGACGGGATCGTCGTCTCCAACCACGGCGGGCGGCAGCTGGATGGCGTGCTGTCCAGTGCCCGGGCGTTGCCCGCGATCGCCGATGCGGTCAAAGGTGATCTGGCGATCCTGGCCGACTCCGGCATTCGCAGCGGGCTGGACGTGGTGCGAATGATCGCCCTGGGCGCCGACAGCGTGCTGCTCGGCCGGGCCTTCATCTACGCATTGGCAGCGGCCGGGGGTGCCGGGGTCAGCAATCTGCTCAGCCTGATCGAGAAAGAAATGCGCGTTGCCATGGTCCTGACCGGCGCCAAGACCATTGCCGACATCAGCGCCGAGTCCCTGGTGCAGAATCTGCGAGGTTGATCGGGTAACAAGCAGTTGCAAGCCTGCTAGCATGCGCCTCTGCGACGCCTGCTTGCCGGCTATTGACCTCGACTGCTTGACGCCAAGGACCTCGATTGACTACCGACACCCTGCCCCGCCGCCCCGGCAACGGAAAAATCGTACTGCTGGGTTTTTTGCAAATCCTGTCCTGGGGTGGCTCGTTTTACTTGCTGGGCGTACTGGCTGACCCCATCGCGGCCGACACGGGTTGGCCGCACCAGTGGGTATTGGGCGCTGCGTCCATCGGCCTGCTGGTGGCCAGCCTGTTGTCGCCCTTGTGCGGTCGGCTCATTGCACGGCTCGGCGGGCGTAGGGTGTTGGGCGCCCACGGTTTGATCCTGGCGGCGGGGCTCGGCCTGATGGCGGTTGCGCCCTCGTTGCCGGTGTTCCTGCTGGCCTGGGTGATCATCGGCATCGCCATGGCCACCGGGCTTTACGACGCGCTGTTCACCTCCCTGGGCTCGACCTACGGGCTAAAGGCCCGGCCGATCATTGTCGGCATCACTCTGATTTCCGGGTTTTGCACCACCGTCATCTGGCCGCTGCTGGCGGTGATGGACCACCTTATGGGCTGGCGGCTGACCTGCGCCGTGTTTGGCGGCGTCGTGCTGGTCACGCTGTTCCCCCTATACCGCTACGCTCTGGATGCCCACGTGCCTGCGCCCACTGCGGGACGTGCCGTTTCCGGCAGCGGCAAAGCTCTGGAGCCGTCGATCTACTGGTGCATGACCGCCCTGTTTGCCATTGCTGCCGCCTTGATGACCTGCATTTCGATTGTGCTGCTCACGGTGTTGCAGGCGCGCGGGCACAGCCTGGCCTCGGCCATCGGACTGGCGGCGTTGATCGGCCCGGCGTCCGTGCTGTGCCGGGTGATTGACCTGCTGTTCAAGCGCAACACCCCGATGTTTACCGCGCTGTTGTCCAGTGGCATGACGGCGCTGGGGTTGCTGCTGGTGGACTTCACCCCCGGCGTAGTGGCCTGGGGGCTGGTGTTTTATGGGGCGGGCAACGGCTTGCGCGCCATCGTCAAGAGCACCTTGCCGCTGGCGGTCGTTGATCAGGCCGATTACGCGGTGGTCTCGGGGCGCATGGCCAGGCCCGCACTGTTGGCCCAGGCGGCTGCGCCCGTGGCGTGCGGTTATCTCATCTCGGAATGGGGCAGCGAAGCGATGATTCACGCCCTCACCGCCATGGCGCTGATCGCCTTCGCACTGTCGTTGTGGCTTGCCCGTTTGGTGGCGCGCAGACAGGCCCACGCCTGACGAATCCGGGAATATGTGAAACCTGATACTTAATGTGCGCTGACACGCCGCTGTTCGCAGCCTTCGGCAGCTCCTACAGGTTCTGCGTTATTGCTGTCAGACCCCGGTCGTGTAGGAGCCAACCGAGGTTACGAGGGCCGCGAAAGCCGCTTGCCTGACACGCCGCTGTTCGCAGCCTTCGGCAGCTCCTACAGGTTCTGCGTTATTGCGGTCAGACCCCGGTCGTGTAGGAGCCAACCGAGGTTACGAGGGCCGCGAAAGCCGCTTGCCTGACACGCCGCTGTTCGCAGCTTTCGGCAGCTCCTACAGGTTCTGCTTTATTGCAGTCAGACCACGGCCCTGTAGGAGCCGACCGAGGTTACGAGGGCTGCGAACGCGGTGTGTCTGACACGCCACGATTCGCAGCACCCTGCGCTCCACGCGTTAAATCTCCCCAGCCGGATCCGGCGTGAGCTTCTCCAACTGCGGGCAGACCCAGTCGACGAAGGTCCGGACCCTTGGCGAGAGTTGCAGGGAATGCGGGTAAACCAGTTGAATCGGTAGATCCATCGGTTCGTAATCGCGCAGGATCCGCACCAGACGCCCTTCGGCCAACTCCTGCGCGACCTGATAATGCATCAACCGCACAATGCCCACGCCCTGCACGCACGCCAGGCTGGCCGCGCGGATCTGGTTGCACACCAGCCTCGGCGCGATCTGTTGAGCACGTTCTTTGTCGCCGTGCCGGAAGTACCACTGCCGACCCTGGGCGCTCAGGCTGATGCACGCGTGATGCTGCAGCGCATCCGGGCTGTCGATGGCCGGCGCCTGACGCAAATAATCGGGGCTGGCGCACGTCACCAGCCGCGTGGCGCCGACCTGTCGCGCCACCATGGCAGAGTCCGGCAGATGCCCCACTCGCAGGGCCAGGTCCAGGCGTTCGTCCAGCAGTCCGACAACATGATCGTTAAAGATCAGCTCGACCGTTATCGCGCTGTGTTCTCTGAGGAAGGTATTGACCAGCGGCGCCAGATAACGCTGCCCGAACTCCACGGGTGCCGTCATGCGCAGCAGGCCGCGAGTGACCCCATCCCGGGATTCCAGACGCTGCTCCATGGCCTCGAAATCAGCCAGCGTGCGCCGACTCCAGTCCAGGTACTCGCCGCCCTCCTCGGTCAACGCCATGCGGCGGGTGCTGCGGTTCAACAGCCGCACCCCCAGATAACGCTCCAGCGCCGCCAGTGAACGCACCAGCGAGGCCACCGACTGACCCGTCTCCTGGGCCGCCGAACTCAGACTGCCGCTGTCGACAATCCGCACGAAATTGGCCATCGCCTTGAGCCTGTCCATCGCCACTTGTAAATCACCTTTTATGTCATCTCTGGATTAGTGCAGTGCGTGCACAGGTCTTGTCAGGTTCACACCATAGGTGAAAAGCCCACCCAGGTTGAAACTGCGCAGCACTCTCAACCTGATGAGGAGCCTGCTCCATGAGCCAGTCACCCAACCCTGCGCGGATTCTCGCTTACGACCACATCGGCATCCGGGTCAGCGACGTCAGCCGGGCCATGGCGTTTTATCAAGCCCTGGGGTTTGTCGAGAGCGCTCGATTCCCCCGCTTCGAAGCCAATGAAATGCTCAGCGCCGACGGCGTGCGTATCAACCTGATCTTCAACGGCACCCGTTTACCCGACGCTCACAATGCCCTGCTGGATGCGCCGGTGAAACTGCCGGGCATTACTCACCCGGCGTTCATCACCGACGACCTGCAGGCGCTGCAGCACTGGCTGGAACAGCAAGGCATCGTCATCACCGAAGGGCCACATCCTATCGGGCCGCGACGTATCGCGCTGTTCATTCGTGACCCCGATGGCAATGTTCTTGAATTCAATCAACTCGTTAATGGAGACGCGACATGAAACTTTACGATCTGGATGTCTCAGGTAATTGCTACAAAGTCCGACTGTTCGCCTCGCTGGCCAACATCGAACTGGAGATCGTGGCCGTGGACTTCCTGAACGGAGCCCATAAACAGGCGCCGGTGTCCGACCTCAATCCCCTGTGCCAGCTGCCCGTGCTGGAAGACGCAGGCTATGTGCTGCGCGACTCCCAGGCGATTCTGGTGTACCTCGCCGGTCAATATGGCGGGCTGGCGTGGTGGCCGAGCAATCCTCATGGTCAGGCGGACATCATGCAATGGCTGTCATTTGCCGCCAACGAGGTGCAGCACAGCGTCAATGCTGCAAGGTTGGTGCAAAAGTTCGGCGAGCCGCTGGACAAGCCCCAGGCGCTGGCCAGCTCAGCAGTGGCGCTGTCGATACTGGACAAGCACCTGGAACTCAACGACTGGCTGGCGATCAACCGGCCTTCCATTGCTGACTGCGCGGTTTACCCCTACGTGGTGCTGGCTCCCGAAGGTGGCGTGGACCTGACCCCGTTCCCGCACATCGCACGCTGGCTGCAACGCATCGAGAATCTGCCGGGTTATCTGCCCAAGCCTTGACGCGCCCAGGCATCGAAACGCCTGAACAGACATGATTCGCAAAACTGCCATGTGCTTACTTCGTTCTTCAAGGCGTCGCAGTTCTCATTGTCTGTTTCACGCCCGGAGCGTTTTCGATGCCGTCACCCCATTCCTTTCCTGTGGCCCTGCTGGGCCTGGCGCTCGTCTGTCCGGCCGTTGAGGCGGCTGGCATCGAACTGGGGCAAGTGCTGATTCGCGACCAGGCACCGAGCGGCGAGGAGCAGACCCTGGAGGACGCGAAAGCCCAACTGGCGAACGTCCCCGGCGGCACCAATGTCGTCGACATGCGCCGCCCGTTGCAGGGCCGCGTAGCCTCCAATCAGGATGTGCTTGCCTATCAGCCTGGGGTCTATGCCCAGTCAGCGGGCAACGAAGGGGTCAAAATTTCGATCCGGGGTTCAGGCATCAACCGTGCCCCGGGCGCCCACGCCTCGGGGCTGTACACCCTGCTCGACGGCTTGCCGCTGACCGGTCCAGGCGGTACGCCTTACGAATTGCTCGAACCGCTGTGGGTCGATCATGTGCAAGTGCTGCGCGGCGCCAATGGTTTTGATCGCGGCGCGCTGGCCCTGGGCGGCGCCATTGATTACGTCAGCCATACCGGCTACGACGCGCCGTTGCTGCAGGTGCGTTATGCCATGGGCAGCCATGGCTATCAGCAGCGCCAGGTCAGCTCCGGCCAGGTGTTGGGCGACTTCGACTATTACCTGTCGGTGACCGACGCAAAATCGGACGGCTATCAGGACCACACGTCCAGCCAGAGCCAGGGCGTGATCGCCAACTTCGGCTATCGGTTCAGCCCGAACCTGGAAACCCGCTTCTATATCCGCCACCGGGAAACCGACAACGAGCTGGCAGGACGCGTCACCAAACAGTCAATCGAACACGATCCGAAAGCCGCCAACCCCACCTACGTGGCGCGCGACTACAACCGCGATCAGCCGGGTAGCACCTTCATTGGTAACAAAACCACCTGGTACATCGACGACGATTCCAGCCTGCAGACCGGCCTCGTCTATCACGACTACCCGATGGACCTGCGCGAAGGGCCGAACCGCCTGCGGGTGGCGTACACCGATGTGAGCGGCACGTTTGATTACAAACGGCGCGATACCCTGTGGGGCCTCGAAAGCAACAGCACCCTGGGCCTGCGCGTCACCAAGCATTTGCCCAACGCCGGTGCCAGCGAATTCGTGCGCATCCCTACAGGCAACACCGCCGGCTATGCGCCGGGCACGCGAATCCGGGATTTCACCTATCAGGGTTCTGATACCGTCCTGCATGTCGGCAATGACCTGCAAATCGCCGACGACCTGTGGCTGACTACCGGCCTGGCCGCTATTTACACCCGCCGGGAAAGTGCCGTGACTTATCCCGACGATGGCGGCAAGGTCAGCATGAGCGATTGGGATTACGCGCCGCGCCTGGGCATGCGCTATCAGCTCACGCCTGACGTAGAGTTGTTCGGCAACCTGAGCCGTTCGGTGGAAGGGCCACACCCGTGGTCGCTGATTTACAGCTCCAACCAGTTCTTCCCGGCGGGCAGTGGCGTGGCAACTGGCGCCCAGCGCGTGCCGATCAAGCTGCAGAACCAGACCGCGACCACGCTGGAAATCGGCGGCCGTGGCGACAGTGCGCTGGGCCAATGGAGCCTGGCCTGGTACTACGCGCAGGTGCGTCACGAGTTACTGTCGGTATTGCCGGACGCCAACGCCACGACCCCTTTTGAACTCAATGCCAGCCCCACGGTTCATCAGGGCGTGGAAGCCAGCCTGCAAAGCACACTATGGTCCCATCAGGGCGGTGAACTGAGCCTGCGTCAGGCGTACACCTTCAGCGACTTCCATTACCGCGACGACGACCGCTTCGGTGACAACCGCCTGCCGGGATTGCCGATGCACTATTACCAGGGCGAGTTGCGTTACGACTGGCCTCAGGGCTTCTTCGCGTCGGTGGATACGCAACTGGTGTCCAAGGCGGCGGTGGATTACGCCAACAGCTATTACGCTGACCCTTACGTGTTACTGGGCGCAACGATTGGCTATAACGCCCCCAAGGATGACTGGCAGACCTGGCTGAACCTGCGCAATCTGACCAACAAACACTACGCGGCCACCGTCACGCCGGGCTATGACGACAAAGGCATCGACGCGGCGCGCTCAACGCCGGGTGAAGGGATGGGGCTGTACGTGGGTGTTTCCTGGGCTTTGCGTTGATGCGCTGAGCGGTCTGCAGCGAATGGGCCTATCCATCATCGGGTAATGGATAGGCCTTCCAGCCTGTATTCAACCTCAGCGCGCGGGTGGCTCCTGCCCCAAGGGCACAACGGCAACCGTCAACCGGGAAATACAACTGGCTTTCCCCTCCTCGCTGGTCAGACGGATATCCCAGACATGGGTCGTGCGGCCGATATGTACCGCGTGCGCCACCGCCGTGACTCGCCCGCTGCGCAACCCCCGCAAGTGGTTGGCGTTGACCTCAATGCCGACGCAAAAAAACTTGCTGGGGTCGATACACAGATAGCTGGCCGAAGACCCCACGGACTCGGCCAACACCACCGATGCCCCGCCATGCAAAAGGCCATAGGGCTGATGAGTCCGGTGATCGACCACCATGCTGGCGGTCAGGGAATCCTCGGTGAACGACTCGAAGCGGATGTCGAGCAGCTCAAGAATGGTGTTTTTGCTCAGGGCGTTCAGTTGTTCCAGATTCGGCGTTGTGTGCCACAGGCTCATATTCAATCCTTGTCATGAAGCGCTCGCGGGCTGAGCGCTGGAAATGCATCGCCTTACTCCTGCCACAATACCGCCTCGGGTCGCTCGCTCCATTCATGAAGGCGTTCGCTATAAACGGACTCGATCACGCTGCGTTTGATCTTCAGGGTCGGGGTCAGGAAACCGTTTTCGACCGTCCAACTATCTTTCACCACCACCAGCCGATGCAAGCGCTGATGTTTGTCCAAGACCCCATTGACCTGCACCAGCAGCGCCTCAAGGCTTTCCTGCAGACTACCCTCGTTGCAGTACGAACCCGACTGGCCCCGCGCCGACAACACGCACAAGCCCAGCGGTGCATTCAGCCCGCTCCCCACCACGCACACCTGCTCAATGCGCGAATGCACCGCCAGCAGGTTTTCGATAGGCGCCGGCGCCACATACTTGCCTTTGCAGGTTTTGAAGATTTCCTTCAGCCGCCCGGTGATGCGCAGATTGCCCTCGGCATCCACCTCGCCCTGATCACCCGTGCGCAGAAAGCCATCGTGGGTCATGACTTCGGCGGTTTTCAGCGGCTCCCTGAAATAGCCGAGCATGTTGGCCCCACTGCGCACCAGCACCTCACGGTTTTCAGCGATACGCACCTGAACCTGCGGACACGGCTGACCGATCCAGCCGTCCTTTTGCTGGCTAGGCCGACAGACGTGGGAGTAACCGCAGTTTTCGGTCATGCCGTACACCTCCAGTACTTCCAGGCCCAGGCGCCGATACCACAACAGCACGGAATACGGCACCGGCGCCGCCCCGCACAGCGCGACCTTCAGCGCATCCAGGCCCAGCCCGCGCAGCACCTTGCGTCCAGCGTATTGACCAATCACTGGCAGGCTCAGCAGCACATCCAGCCGTGCCGGCGGCACCTTGCTGTACACGCCGATCTGGAATTGGGTCCAGATCCGCGGCACCCCGAACAACGCCGTGGGGCGAGCACGCTTCAAGTCCTCTAGAAAGGTGTGCAGGCCCTGCGCGAAAAACACCGTTTGCCCGCTGTAGATCGAAGCCATCTCCACGAACATGCGCTCTGCGACGTGGCACAACGACAGGTAAGAAAACAGCCGGTCCTTTTCGCCGAGGCCGAAAATACTGCTGCCATGGGTGGCGGCGAAACCCAGCGTGCCAAAACTGTGCATCACGCCTTTGGGCACGCTGGCGGTGCCGGGGGTGTAGATGATGGTGGCCAGTTGATCAGGCTGCCCACAGGGGTTGTCCTGAATGGGCGTCCAGCTCTGCAGCTCCTTCCATTCGAAATCGAACTGCCAATCCTCCGGGCAGATCGGCAGGCCGATGGTAGGGATGCCGATCTGGACAGCGCGACTCATTGCAGGCCAGTCATCCAGCTTGCCGACGAACACCAGGGCCGCTTCTGAATGATCGAGAATCTGCGCCACCGATTCGGGCGTCAGGTTCGGGTACAACGGCACGGACACATGCCCGGCCATCCAGATCGCCAGATCAGCAATGATCCAGTGTGCACAATTCTTGGAAATGATCGCGACACGGCTGCCTTGAGGCAAACCGCAACGCCGCAACCAGTGCGCCGCCCGACGTGCCTGGTCGGCGACCTCAGACCAACTCAACGACCACACCTTCCCGCCTGCCAGCGGCTGGACCATATAACACTTGTCAGGATGACGAGCCTCACGGTCATAGAAGCGGCTCAAAGGCAACGCTACGGCGATAGTCATTGCGACTCACTCCTTATTGTTTTTATTTGGAGCAAGCGTAGTTGACCAAGCAACTGCTTGGTTGCCGGTTATCTGAAAGGGAAACGTGGTGTTCAGGCCTGTGTGGGCGCGGCGGGTCTGTTGGGTCTGGTCATGGATAGGTTGAGGCTGACGGCTGCGACAAATTGGGCGTCTGACACACCGCCGTTCGCAGCCTTCGGCGGATCCTTATATGTCTGTAATTTCGACGAATCAAAGCACTGCGCTTTGAATCGAATGGCAACAACAGCATCCTGGCGCTGCTGAGTCAGGTTCCGTCCTGACGGCCGGGTCACTTTTGGTGCCAAAAGTAACCAAAACCTCTGCGCTGGCGTACGGCCCCCGCTTCGCGGCGGTACGTTCACTCCGGTGCCGTGGTGGGGGCACGCGCCGACGGGCCATCCATGGCCCAGCGGCGCTCGCTCGGCATCCATGCCGAGCGACCCCCACCACGACACCTGCGTTCACCCTCCCGACGCGCATTTTGCGTCGTCTGTGAAATCGAGGCAGGAAAAGCAAAAGCCAGAGCAAATCTTCTTCGCGGATTTTTTACCATCACTTCTTCCTGACCCACACGCTGCTTTTGATTCTGGAGACCTGCGCAAAATGTAAGGGCGACACAAATTGCGACTTGTGGCCGGCCGAGCGCAGGTATTGCGTAGTGGGCAACCCGGCATGGATGCCGGGTTAGCCGCACTAGGCCAGGGATGGCCCATTGGGGCGGCCCACGGAGCAATGCCGGAGGGAGGGAAGTCTGAGCCTTGGCGAAGACCCGGACAAAGGAGCGGTAGCTTTTTGCTTACTTTTGACTGGGCCGGCATTCCGGCTTTTCGAAAGTGACGCGCCGTAAGGGCGCAAAGGTGAACACAGCGTCGCCGCCGCTGCTGGATATGTATGGTTTTAGTGCTCCCCCGACAGAGCATCTACAGGTCGTGCACGACTTCAGATACACCCCGATCCTGTAGGAGCTGACCGAGGTTACGAGGGCTGCGAAGGCGGTGTATCTGACGCGCCGCCTTCAGACATGCCGCACGCTCAACAACTGCATCCCGCCCGCCAGCGGTAACTCGGCCTCCAGCTCCGCGAGGCTGGCGGTGCTCATCGGTTGTGGCTGTTGCAGATTGCCATGCACTGCCAGTCCGATCAGGGCGCCTACTAAAGGCTGGTGGCTGACCAACAGGATGTCATCACTGCCGTAGGTATCCAGCCGGGACAGCACCTGGCCAGGGTTGCTCTCGGGAGTCAGCCATGGGGCGATGGCGATCGGTTCGCTGAAACCCAGCGCCTGACGCACCAGCTCCGCAGTCTGTCGGGCCCGCACGTAAGGGCTGGCGATGATCCGGGTCAGCGGCTTGCCCAACAGGTGTGCCGCGCTTTGGAGGACCTCTTCGCGGCCGTGGGCTGTCAGCTCCCGTTCGGCGTCGCTGCGTGCATGGGCCTGCGCTTCGCCATGCCGCAGGATCCAGACCTTCACAGCTTGGGCTCCTCGTCGCGAACCGGGTGCGGCGCCGGTGGCACGCTGTGCGGCGCTTCACCTTCGGGGGCGCGCGGCGTTGGCCAGTCGGCGAAGGGCCAGGGCTTCTGGTCGCTGTGAAAGGTGCCGAAGCGGCCAATCTGCGCCAGGAACTGGCTAAGGCTGTCGCCGAAGTTCATCAGGCTGGCGCTGGGTGCGCCGTAGATCAGGCGATAGCCCAGTTGCACCAGCACCACACCCGCCAGGACCAGTTCAGCCAGCTGCCAGACCAGCACGAACAGCACCATCCAGAGGATACGCAGCAGGATGGAATCGTTATGTTTGAGGTTCGATTCGTTCAAGACCTTCTCCCTGTGGGGTTTGACTCAGCTGAAATCCGTGGTGGAAATGAAATCGACATCGGTTTTCGGCTCTGCGCGCATCAGTTGCCCGATCACCTGCTCAAGGGTACGACCCTCGAAAAGAATCGCATGCAGGCCCGCGACCAGCGGCATGTAGACCTGCAACTCCTGGGCTTTGACCTTGAGCACCTTCAAGGTGTTCACCCCTTCGGCCACTTCACCCAGGCGGTTGACCGCTTCTTCAAGGCTCAGCCCCTGACCTAGGGCAAAGCCCACCTGGTAATTGCGGCTTTTGGGCGAAGAGCAGGTGACGATCAGGTCTCCCACGCCAGCCAACCCCAGAAAGGTCATGGGGTTGGCGCCCTGGCTGACGGCGAAGCGGGTCATTTCCGCCAATGCCCGGGTGATCAACATGCTCTTGGTGTTTTCGCCCATGCCCAGCGCAACTGCCATCCCGGCAATGATCGCGTAAACGTTTTTCAGCGCACCGCCCAGTTCGACGCCAAAGCGGTCGGCACTGGCGTACACCCGGAAAGTCTTGCCGTGCAGCACCTCCTGCACCTGCTGGCACAGCGCCTCGTCTTCACTGGCGACCACCGTGGCGGTCAGCGCATGCTCGGCGATTTCCCGCGCAAGGTTCGGTCCGGACAACACACCAATGCGTGCCTGTGGCGCGATTTCCTCAATGATCTGACTCATCAGCTTGAAGGTCTCGGCCTCGATACCCTTGGTCAGGCTGACCAGCATCTTGCCGGACAGCAGCTGGACCTGAGGCACCAGCACCTGACGCAAGGCGCTCGACGGCAAGGCAACGAATACCAGCGAGCAGGCTTCAAGCGTCGCGGCCAGGTCAGTCACCGGTTCCACCTGCGGCAGCACCTTGATGCCCTTGAGGTAGCGCGGATTTTCGCGGTTGACCCGGATCGCCTCGGCCTGGGCGGGATCACGCATCCACTGGCGCACCCGATGACCGTTTTCCGCCAGCAGGTTCGCCACGGCGGTACCAAAGCTGCCGCCACCAAGAACCGCAACAGGTTGCTGTGTGGTCATAAACACATCCATCTAGAGCCATCTGATCTGGCGATGTCGGCATTATACGGAGCGTGACGGCATCGGCCAGCGACAAACCGCGTGTGAAATCGACTCGTCCAGCCGCAGGCCTGTGGCGCCGCCCTACAACAACCGGTGCAACAAGCCTGCAAGGAGCATGGAAATAACCTGCGCCTCGGTTAACATGCACCACCTCTGCATGAAGTAACGCAAAGACCGGACGAATGAATAAGGACATGGCTGCAGGCATCCCGGCCACGGGGGCAGCAGTAGCACAGGGGTATTTTTGTTGATTGCAACCTGCACAATTGATGTGGCCGCAGCGTTATTACCCGACGTGAGCGCAACCGAGCGTTGCCCATGAAGATCAAACGCCACTGGGATATAAACACCCGCACACAGATGATCAGCCTCGGCCCTGCCCTGTTGCTGACCTTGTTGTTGATCAGCTTTTTCACCTTTGTGCGTATCCAGGATCTGCGCCAGGAACTCAACCACACCGGTCAACTCATCGCCAATCAGCTGGCCCCGGCCTCGGAGTACGGAGTCATTGTCGGCAATGACGAGGCCCTCAAAAGCCTGATGCGGGCGACGTTATCGACGCCCCATGTGCGCTTCATCGAAGTTCAGGACAGCCTCAATAAAGTGCTGGTCTACGTCGAACAGCCCGGGGAAATTGGCTCGCACCCCAAACAGGTGGAGATCTTCCAGGCGCCCATCCGCTCGCAGCGGGTCAAGCTGGGCAAGGGTTTCCCGGGTAACAGTGAAGAGACCGTCAGCACTGCGGAGGATTATCTGGGCCGGGTGCTGGTGGGCATGTCCAACGATGCCTTCAGCGAGCGCCAACAGGAAATCCTGCTCAAGGCCGGCGTTCTGGCGCTGTTTGCCCTGCTGTTCACCTTTATTCTGGCCCGGCGCCTGGCGTCCAGCCTGTCACGGCCGATCAGTGCCATGGGTGACGCAGTAAAAGCCATTCAGGCCGGTGACTATCAGACCCCGCTGCCCGTGCACGATGACGCTGAACTGGGCGATCTGGCGCGGCACATCAATAATCTGGCGTCCAATCTGGAAAACGCCAGCCGCGAGCAGCAGCGCTCCATTGACGAGCTGATCCAGGCGCGCGAGGAAGCTGAACGGGCCAACCGGGCCAAGTCTGATTTCCTGGCCATGATGAGCCATGAACTGCGCACGCCGATGAACGGTGTCCTGGGCATGCTGCAGTTGCTGGAAACCACGCCCATGACCGAGGAGCAGACTGAATATTCAGCCCTGGCCACGGAGTCCACTGAACACCTGTTGCGGGTGATCAATGACATCCTCGATTTCTCGCGCTTCGAACGGCATGCGCTGGAAATGGAAAGCATCCCGTTCAATCTGGCCGAACTGGTGGCGACGTCCAGCCAGGCTTTCAACCACGATGCCCAGCAGCGCAACCTCTCACTACAGCTGACCCTGCAGCCTGGGCTGGATGGTTTCAGGGTAAAGGGCGACCCGACCCGCACCCGGCAAATCCTGGTCAACCTGATCGGCAACGCGTTGAAGTTCACCGAAACTGGCAGCGTAAGCATCGAGGCAGGCTGGGCCGCGCAGGAACCGGGGCAGATTCGCTTCATCTGTAGCGTGCAGGACAGCGGCATTGGCATTTCTGCCGATCACCTGGAATCAATGTTCGATGCCTTTCAGCAGGCCGACAGCTCGATTTCCCGGCGCTATGGCGGCACGGGCCTGGGTCTGCCGATTGCCCGCACGCTGGCCGAACGCATGGGCGGCACCTTGAAGGCGCAAAGCAGTGAAGGCAGCGGCTCGATATTTACCCTGGAAATCCCCCTGACAGTCGTGTGCGAGGCGCCGCCCGAAACCGCTGACGCTCAGGCGCAGGGCCATGAGCACGGTGAAGGTCGCAGCGTCCTGCTGGTGGAGGACAACGAGGTGAACTGCACCGTGATCCGCGCGCTGTTGCAGAATCTGGGCTTTGAAGTCAGCGTCGCAACCGATGGCGCGCAAGCAGTGAGCATGGCGGGCAGCGCCAGTTACGATGCCATTTTCATGGATTGCCGCCTGCCCCTGATGGACGGTTACGAGGCCACGCGGCTGATTCGCAAACTGCCAGGCCTCAACCAGGTGCCGATCATCGCCCTGACCGCCAATGCCTTGCAGGGCGATCGCGACGCCTGTTTACAGGCGGGCATGACCGATTACCTCGCCAAGCCCTTCAAACGTGCTGATTTACAGCAGGTTTTACAGCGTTGGCTACCCTTTCGGACATCTGCGACTGGCGATAAATGATAAATTGCGGCAGTCTTGTTCGCTAAATCGTCCACTGGCCTCTGCTGGGTGGAAAATTTCAGTGCACAAGTGTACTTTCATTTCCCTTGTGCTGTGACTTTCACTACAACGCAATAGTCTATGGGTAGGCTGCCGGTCAGAACACTGGCGAGTCAGCCGGCCAGGACTGGCTTCCGGGGCAAGCACCGCCCCACCCTGCCGCACAAGATTATTGAGGAGCTCGCATGACCAAACAAAACGCCTTTACCCGGGAAGACTTGCTGCGCTGCAGTCGCGGCGAGCTGTTCGGCCCAGGTAACGCGCAACTGCCCGCCCCTAACATGCTGATGGTCGATCGGATCACTCATATCAGCGAAGAGGGTGGCAAGTACGGCAAGGGTGAATTGGTCGCTGAGCTGGATATCAATCCAGACCTGTGGTTCTTCGCTTGTCACTTTGAAGGCGACCCGGTCATGCCTGGCTGCCTGGGTCTGGATGCCATGTGGCAACTGGTCGGTTTCTTCCTGGGCTGGCAAGGTCTGCCAGGCCGTGGCCGTGCCCTGGGCTCAGGCGAAGTGAAGTTCTTTGGTCAGGTTCTTCCGACTGCAAAGAAAGTCACCTATAACATTCAGATCAAACGCGTCCTCAAAGGCAAACTGAACCTGGCCATTGCCGATGGTTCGGTGACCGTCGACGGTCGCGAGATCTACACCGCCGAAGGCCTTCGGGTCGGCGTTTTCACCTCCACTGACAACTTCTAAGGGTTATCCGCATGCGCCGCGTCGTTATCACTGGTCTGGGCATCGTTTCGTGCCTGGGCAATGACAAAGAGACCGTCTCCGCCAACCTGCGTGCAAGCCGCCCTGGTATCCGATTCAACCCGGAATATGCCGAAATGGGTCTGCGTAGCCAGGTTTCCGGCTCCATTGACCTCAACCTCGAAGAGCTGATCGATCGCAAGATCTATCGCTTCGTTGGCCACGCGGCAGCTTATGCCTACCTGGCCATGAAAGACGCCATCACTGATTCGGGCCTGACCGAGGAGCAAGTCTCCAACCCGCGTACCGGCCTGATCGCTGGCAGCGGCGGCGCGTCGACCCTGAACCAGATGGAAGCGCTGGATATCCTGCGCGAAAAAGGCGTCAAGCGCGTTGGTCCGTACCGCGTTACCCGGACCATGAGCAGCACGGTTTCTGCCTGTCTGGCCACGCCCTTCAAGATCAAGGGCCTGAACTACTCGATCGCTTCTGCCTGCGCCACCAGTGCTCACTGCATCGGTACCGCCATGGAACAGATCCAGATGGGCAAGCAGGACATCGTTTTCGCCGGCGGCGGTGAAGAAGAGCATTGGAGCCAATCGTTCCTGTTCGACGCCATGGGCGCACTGTCCAGCAAGCGCAACGAAACCCCGGAACAGGCTTCCCGTGCCTACGACGCAGACCGTGATGGTTTCGTGATCGCTGGCGGCGGCGGCATGGTGGTCGTTGAAGAACTGGAACACGCTCTGGCACGTGGCGCAAAAATCTACGCTGAAATCGTGGGCTACGGCGCGACGTCTGACGGCTACGACATGGTTGCGCCGAGCGGCGAAGGCGCCATCCGCTGCATGCAGATGGCCCTGTCCACCGTTGAGGGCCCGATCGACTACCTCAACACTCACGGCACTTCGACTCCGGTCGGTGATGTCAAAGAGATGGAAGGCGTTCGCGAAGTCTTCGCTGGCAAGGCTCCAGCCATCAGCTCCACCAAAAGCCTGTCGGGTCACTCCCTGGGCGCCGCAGGCGTTCACGAAGCGATCTACTGCATGCTGATGATGGAAGGCAACTTCATTGCCGGCTCGGCCAACATCGACGAACTGGATCCGGTTGTCGCTGACATGCCGATTCTGCTCAAGACCCAGGAAAACGCAAAAATCGACCAGGTCATGAGCAACAGCTTCGGCTTCGGCGGCACCAACGCCACGCTGGTGATGAAGCGCTGGCAGGGCAAGTAATCTGCCCGGCTGATAGTGGGTATTGAAAAAGGCGCCTTTCGAGGCGCTTTTTTTATGGCTAGGCTATGGCTTTCAACTTGGAAACCGAGGCCCTCATGTCCGTCATCGTCAGCACACTGGCCCCCCAAGGCTTTCGCCACTCGGTCAGCATCAACGCCGAGCATGAGCTGTTCACCGATTTGCCGGTCTCACTGGGCGGCGAGAATTCCGCGCCCTCCCCTCATGATTATTTCGATGCCGCGCTGGCCTCCTGCAAGGCGCTGACGGTCAAGCTGTATGCCCAACAACATGACATCCCTCTGACGAACATCAGCGTCAGCGTGTCTCACGACGACAGTGAAGAGCGCCAGGGCAAATACCGCCTCAACGCACAACTGACCCTTGAAGGCGACCTCAGCGACCAGCAGCGCACCCTGTTACATCGTATTGCTGACCGCTGCCCGGTGCACAAGCTGATGACCAGCGCCGAGATCAGTATCGAAACAACCCTGGCCTGAGCCATTCAGCACAGCGAGACAATTCAGATGTTCATCATCAAACCTCGAGCCGAAGACGTGGAAGGCCAGCCCATCCTGCGCCCGCTGCCTTCAGCCAAATGCCGCAGTGTCGGCCCCTTCGTATTCTTCGATCACATGCTGGAAACCGACTATGCGCCGGGCAATGGTATCGACATACGCCAGCATCCACATATTGGCCTGTCGACCCTGACTTATCTTTTTGAAGGCCGCCTATTGCACCGCGACAGCCTGGGCAGCGACCAATTGGTTTACCCCAGCGAAGTGAGCTGGATGACCTCGGGCGCGGCCATCGCGCATATCGAGCGCACTCCTGACGAGCTGATGAGCAGCGGCTCGCGCATGCATGGCTTGCAGGTCTGGCTGGCGTCACCCTTGAGCCATGAATTGGGTGAAGGCCATTACAGCCACCATCCCGCACCGAGCCTCCCCTTCAGCGACAATCTGGGCATTCAGATCCGGATGATTGCGGGCAGCGGCTTCTGCCTGACATCCCCAGTGCCGGTCCTGTCACCGACGATCTACGCCGAACTGCGCCTGCAGACGGCCACCACGCTGCTGATCCCCAATGAACATCAGGAACGTGCGCTGTATGTGCTGGACGGTGAGGCATCGATAGATGGCGAGCCCGTTGAGCCCCGAACGCTGGTGGTGCTGGAGCCAGGCCAGGAAGTGAATCTGTGTGGCGAAAGTGAGTGCCATGCCGTGCTGATCGGCGGCGCGCCGCTGGACGGGCCAAGGCGCATGAACTGGAATTTCGTCGCCAGCGATCCGGCGTTGATCGAACAGGCGCGAACCCGCTGGGCAGCAGGAGATTGGCCGACGGTGCCGGGGGAAATTGGCAGGATTGAGTTGCCTTAAAAAGGCCAGACAAACGCAACCTTTGTGGGAGCGAGCTTGCTCGCGAAGGCATTGTTGAAACCGACACATGTGCTGGCTCAGTCACACCCCTTTCGCAAGCAAGCCTGCTCCCACAGGATCAATGGAGCCCGAAGAGTCGCATTAGTCCTTGAACACTTCATCCAGCAAGTTATGCATCGAGGCAAATGCGCGTTTAGCGGTCTTTTCGTCGTACTGCATCATGCCTGGCGTCTGCGCGTGCGGGTCGGTGAACGAGTGCACTGCCCCGCCGTAGCTCAGCAATTGCCAATCCACGCCCGCTGCGTTCATTTCCGCTTCGAACGCCGGCAGCTGCTCTTTTGGTACCAGCGGGTCAGATGCACCGTGCAGGACCAGAACCGAACCTTTGATGTTTTTTGCATCAGCCGGGTTTGGCGTGTCCAGGGTGCCATGGAACGACACCGCAGCCTTGAGGTTTGCACCGGTGCGCGCCAGCTCCAGGGAGCAGCAACCGCCGAAGCAGAAGCCAAACGTCGCGACTTTATCGGCATCAACCGGCGCATCGGTCTGCGCCAGCAACTGATCCAGCGCGGCCTGCATGCGCTTGCGCAACAGGGCGCGATCATCCTTGAGGGGCATCATCGCGGCGCCTGCCTCGTCGTTATTCTGCGGCCGGGTACCCTGCCCATAGAGGTCGGCGAGAAACACTACGTAACCTTGCTCGGCAACAGCCTGTGCGATCTTTTCCGCACCCTCGCTGACACCCATCCAGTTCGGCGCCATCAACAGGCCCGGACGCGACGAGGCGTCGCCGGAGTCAAACACCAGACGGCTCTCGTAGGGCTGGCCGTCAATCTGGTAAACCACTGAACGCACGGAAACGTTGCTGCTCATCGTTGACTCCTCATACAGGGAAAGACAAATAGGGGGGCACAATCAGAAAACCCGCCGAAGCGGGTTTTTTGTCACTCAGGTCATTAAACCGACAGTTCGACCAACAGCTTGTTCAGTCGACGCACATAAGCCGCCGGGTCCTTCAAGCTATCGCCCGCTGCCAGCGCAGCCTGATCGAACAGGATGTGCGACAGGTCGCCGAAGCGTTCTTCGCTCTGCTCGGCGTCCAGCTTGCCGATCAGTGGGTGGGCCGGGTTGAATTCGAAGATCGGCTTGGAGTCCGGCACCTTCTGCCCGCTGGCCTCGAGGATCTGACGCATCTGCAGGCCCAGATCAGCCTCGCCGATGGCCAGGATCGCTGGCGAGTCGGTCAGGCGGTGGGAGACCCGCACTTCACTGACAGATTCACCCAGCGCAGCTTTCAGGCGCTCGATAAGACCTTCTTTGTCCTTGGCGATTTCTTCCTGAGCCTTCTTGTCCTCTTCGGAATCAAGTTTGCCCAGATCCAGATCGCCACGGGCCACGTCAACGAAGCCCTTGCCGTCGAAGTCGTTGAGGTAGCTCATCAGCCACTCGTCGATGCGGTCGGTGAGCAGCAGCACTTCGATGCCTTTCTTGCGGAAGACTTCCAGGTGCGGGCTGTTCTTGACCTGCGCGTAGGTTTCACCGGTCAGGTAGTAAATCTTGTCCTGACCTTCCTTGGCACGCGCCAGGTACTCGGCCAGGGAAACGATCTGCTCGCCGCCGTCTTCGTGAGTCGAAGCGAAGCGCAGCAGGCCGGCGATTTTTTCCTTGTTGGCGAAGTCTTCTGCCGGGCCTTCTTTCATGACCTGACCGAAGTTCTTCCAGAAACCCTTGTATTGCTCAGGCTCGTTTTTCGCCAGTTTTTCCAGCATGTCCAGGACACGCTTGGTCAGCGCCGACTTCATCGAATCGATGATCGGGTCTTTCTGCAGAATCTCGCGGGAGACGTTCAGGGACAGGTCGTTGGAATCGACCACACCCTTGACGAAGCGCATGTACAACGGCAGGAAGGACTCGGCCTGATCCATGACGAACACGCGCTGCACATACAGCTTGAGGCCGCGTGGCGCTTCGCGCTGATACAGATCAAACGGCGCACGAGCAGGCACGTACAGCAGCGAGGTGTATTCCAGCTTGCCTTCGACCTTGTTATGGCTCCAGCTCAGCGGGTTCTCGTAGTCGTGGGCAACGTGCTTGTAGAACTCCTGGTACTCCTCATCCTTCACTTCAGTGCGAGGGCGGGTCCACAGAGCGCTGGCGCGGTTGACGGTTTCCCATTCAACGGCAGGTGCTTCTTCGCCTTCGGCAGCGGCCGATTCTTTTGGCAGCTCGATCGGCAAAGCAATGTGATCGGAGTATTTCTTGATGATGTTGCGCAGACGGTAGCCGTCGGCAAACTCGTCTTCACCGCTTTTCAGGTGCAGGACGATGCGCGTACCGCGTTCGGCCTTCTCGACGTTGGCGACTTCAAACTCGCCTTCGCCTTTTGAGGACCAGTGCACGCCTTCACTGGCAGGCGTACCTGCGCGACGGCTGAACACTTCAACCTGATCGGCAACGATAAAGGCGGAGTAGAAGCCCACACCGAACTGGCCGATCAGGTGCGAATCTTTTTTCTGATCGCCGGACAGGTTTTTCATGAAATCGGCTGTACCGGACTTGGCGATGGTACCCAAGTGGGTGATCACATCTTCACGGCTCATGCCGATGCCGTTGTCTTCCAGCGTGACGGTTTTCGCTTCCTTGTCGAAGCTCACGCGGATTTTCAGCTCAGCGCCGCCTTCGAGCAGGTCCGGTTTGGACAGTGCTTCGAAACGCAATTTATCGACAGCGTCAGAGGCGTTGGAGATCAACTCGCGAAGGAAAATTTCCTTGTTGGAATACAGCGAGTGGATCATGAGGTGCAGCAGCTGCTTTACCTCGGTCTGGAAGCCCAGGGTTTCCTTTTGAGTTTCCACACTCATGGTTATCAAACTCCAATCAGATGGCATAAGCCCTCAGTACAGGAGTCAACCTGTGCCTGAAGGCGGGTTGTCATCAAGGTGGGGGCTGGGTGAGGGATTTCAAGGCCTTGCCTGCAGCAAATCCGTAACGGCGATGTCTGGCCAACCTCCCGAGGCGATCCAGCACCGGGGATACCGCAGAATTCGCCAATGATTTATTTGATATAAGCGCGCCGGCGAATAATGCCATTTGCCGCGGTGCTGATACCGGGTCGACCAGCGCCGGGAAAATCCTGCTGGCGCTGCCTGACAACTCGCAAGGCTCAAAATCAAGGCTTGCAACGCCTCAGGAGCAGCAGCCTTGTTTAAAAATTAATGTGCTTGCACAGTGCGCGAGTTGATGAGCAGCGCGGATGCGTGAATAAAGAAATTCGTCAACCGGATGATTTGCTGGAACTTATTGAAAACGCCAATGCTCTTAGGCTCGTAGATAATCAATAAGGAGCAACACCCCATGCGTAATACTTTTGCTTATGCCTTGATGCTTGCCGCCACTCTGGGTCTTGCCGCCTGCGACAAGAAATCCGAGAACACTCAACAAGACGCCAACAAGGCTGCGGAACAATCCCAGCAGTCCATGGAAAAGGCTCAGGATAAAGTGAACGACGCTGCCAAAGAGAGCCAGGAAGCCGCTCAGAAAAACGCGGAAGCTGCGCAAGAGCGCGCTAAAGAGGCCAACGGCCAGGCTCCAGCGCCGACCACCACCAAATAAGCTGAGAAGTCTTCAGACAATAAAGCCCGCTATAAGCGGGCTTTATTAGTTTTAACTTTCTTGTTTTGAACCCTTAGATTTTTTATCGCAAAGCATTCGCTTTTCAAACATCTTTATTGATATCAGGCCAGCGCCTCGCTGCGCTTGCCTACTACTCGATCAACTACAAATGCAACCCCAAGAACAATCACTGCGGGCACCAGCCAGGCCAGCCCCTGCTCGCTCAACGGCAAGTCGGTGAATGCACGCGGCATGTATTCGGTGAAACCGGCACCTTTGAGCGCATCGATCAAACCAAAGATAAACGCCACCAACATCACCGGGGCAACCATGCGGCGCTGGGAATACCAGAAGTCCTTGCAGAAGCTCAGCGCCACCAGAACGATGCACGGCGGGTAAATCGCGGTCAGTACCGGGATCGAGAACAGGATCAGCTTGGTCAGCCCCAGATTCGACACCAACAGCGAAAACCCGGCCAGCATGACCACCAGGGTTTTGTACGACAGCGGCAATACCTTGGCGAAGTACTCGGCGCAGGCGCAGGTCAGGCCGACGGCTGTCACCAGACACGCCAGGGAAATCAGTACAGCCAGGAAACCACTTCCCAGCGAGCCAAAGGTGTGTTGAACGTAAGCATGCAGCACGGCCGCGCCATTGCTAGCGCCAGCGGCCACCGCGTGGCTGCCTGAACCCAGGCGGAACAGACTGATGTACACCAGCGCCAGGCCTACACCGGCAATCAACCCGGCGATGATCGCGTAGCGCGTGATCAAGCGCGGTGACTCAACGCCGCGAGAGCGAATGGCGTTGACGATGACAATGCCGAATACCAAAGCCCCCAACGTATCCATGGTCAGGTAGCCATTGATGAAACCCTGTGAAAACGGCGCAGCCGCATAAGCAGGTTCAGCTATACCAATGTCGCCAGCAGGCAGCGCAAATGCCGCAATGCCCAACACGGCCAGGGCAATGATCTTCAACGGCGCCAGGAAACGCCCTACCGTATCCAGCAGACGGCCTGGGTATAGCGAGACCCAGAACACCACCAGGAAGTACACCAGGCTATAGAGGAACAGCGCCAGCGGGCTGTCGCCGGTCAACGGAGCCAGCCCTACCTCGAACGAGACCGTTGCAGTGCGCGGTGTGGCAAACAGCGGACCGACCGCCAGATAACACACTGCCGCGAGAATCCCGCCCGCCACCTTGCCAATGGGGCTGCTCAGCGCATCCATCGCGCCGCCGACCTTCGCCAGGGCGATAACCGTGATCACCGGCAAACCTACCGCCGTCACCAGGAAACCCAGCGCGGCGATCCACACATGGGGCCCGGCCTGCAGGCCCACGATGGGCGGGAAGATGATATTGCCCGCCCCGACGAACAGGGCAAACGTCATGAAACCCAGTGCCAGGATGTCCTGACCTTTCAACACTTTCATCGAGAAAACCACACTTCAGAATCGGAAAAGGAGAGCGATTTCCCGGTGGATTCGGGAAATCCAGGCACGTCCTTTTAGAAGGTGCCAGGTTGCGCGACGGTTCCTTGTGAGACCCGCGATGCACAAAATGGCGGCTAGCCTACCGAATCTGCGCGCTTATTGCACTTATTGAGGGCGAAGCGGCCGATGAACGCACTGTTTGCGTGCTTTCAGCTCGTTCCAACAAAAGGCCGCGTCCGGCTGTAAACGCGAGGCTTGCCTGCGAAGCGCGATGACGCGGTCTGCCTGACGGGGTCGATGATTCTCTGCGACAAACGAACACCACCTGAAATTACGGAATCGTCCGACATACAGATCAATCCCCAGGACTTACAGTCTCGGCATCGAAACCTGTAGATATTTCACATGCCCCACCCTACCCCTGAGTTAACCCGGACACCGACCCTGCACACTGCTCGCCTGGAGCTTCATGCCGTGCAACTGGAAGACGCAGCCGCCTTGCAGGCCGCTTTTGCTGAGTGGGAAGTGGTGCGCTACCTCACCCATCACGTGCCATGGCCCTATCCTGAGGGGGAAACTCTGCGATACCTGCGCGAAGACGCCCTGCCCGCCATGGACGCCGGGGAAGAATGGCACTGGACTCTGCGGTTGCGCAGCGACCCTCATCGAGTGATCGGATCTGCCTGCCTGATGGATGAGACCGACAATAACCGCGGCTTCTGGCTTGCGACGCCTTATCAGGGCCTGGGCCTGATGTCTGAAGCCTGCGAGGTGCTGAACAGATTCTGGTTTATGACCTTGGGCCGTCCCGATATGCGGGTAGCGAAAGCCGCAGTGAATGAGGCTTCCTGTCGGCTTTCTCGGGCCGAGGGCATGCGCCTCATCAAACGTCATGAGGAACTGTTCGTCTGTGGCAAAGCCGAGGAACAGATTTGGGAGATAACCAGAGAGGAGTGGTTGAGCAGGAACGTCCATGATCTACGTGAACGTCCAGGAGTTGCTTCTGCAAAAACACAAAGGCCACCCGAAGGTGGCCTTTGCTGGTCAATCAAATAAGCGTTCGCTTATTTTTTGACTTCCCAACCGGTCAGCTCAGCCAGGGCTTTGCCGATGTCAGCCAGGGAACGCACGGTTTTAACGCCTGCGTCTTGCAGAGCAGCGAATTTCTCGTCTGCAGTGCCTTTGCCGCCAGAGATGATTGCGCCAGCATGGCCCATGCGCTTGCCCGGAGGA